>Ga0070729_10002222_pt1 | contig 25834 bp, 17 predicted proteins | sample tdDd472_FD_66725 | JGI IMG/M metagenome (GOLD analysis project Ga0070729, IMG submission 66725) | Marine sediment microbial communities from the Atlantic coast under amendment with organic carbon and nitrate - tdDd47.2 | ecosystem: Environmental > Aquatic > Marine > Coastal > Sediment | place... | reverse complement strand
TCATCACTCTTTGCCAATAAAGTTGAGTTAAAGGAAGCTCAACAAATCGCTACTAAATTTTACAATCAGAAATACCAGGTAAACTACCCATTAACCAGCGAGGATTTCTATATCACCGAAACGTTCATCAATCGTGAAAATGATGAAGCTGTCATCTACATTTTCAATTTCAATAATGACGGTTACACTGTTGTTCCTGCTGATGATCGCATATATCCTGTAGTTGGCTTTTCATTTGAAGGCGCATACGACCAAGCTACCTTTCCCCAAAACGCCCAATATGTGGTGAACGAATTTGGGAGGCAGGTTACTCATGTAAGGGAAAACAACATCAGGGCTACAACCGAGGTAATTAATGCCTGGGAAAACCTCAAGTCAGAAAACAACGAAAAGTTAAGGTTTCTTGGTAATAATCGCAACATCGACCCTATGGTACTTAGCCTGTGGAACCAGGATTCCCCTTACAATGCTATGTGTCCCGAAGATGCAAATGGCCCCGGTGGACATGTTTATGCAGGCTGTGTAGCAACTGCCATGTCGATGATTATGTTTCACTGGAGATACCCGATGCAGGGGACAGGAAGCCACAGCTATTATGCCTCGGGTTACGGAACCCAAACTGCCAATTTTGGCCAGGCAAATTACGATTACAACGGAATGGTAAATTCCGCAGACAATGCTTATAACGAAATGATTGCTCTGATCCAATATCATTGTGGAGTTGCAGTAGATATGATGTATGGAGCCAATGGATCCGGTGCCTATAACACAGATGTTGTTCCGGCCATTGAAAACTACTTTGGGTATTCAACCACAGCTCAGCTATATTACCGGGGAAGTCTGGTTGCATGGAAAGCTTACTTATCACAACAAATGGAATGGAGTCAGCCGGTTTACTATGCTGGTTGTGATAATAGTGGATGCCATGCATTTGTAGTTGACGGAACACAGGAACAAAGTGATGACACCTATTACCATTATAATTTTGGTTGGAGTGGATCAGGCAATGGTTGGTATCTGGTAACCGATGCTGGTGGATTTAACCAGAGTAATGTCATAGTCAAGAATTTTATACCAGACGAAGCTAACTACCCATATGCGCCTCCGGAAGAGCTACAGGTACTGACATACCTCGATGGCACAATTGAAGATTGTAGCGGACCAAAAGATGATTACCAGAACGATTTAAGCTGCAGCTGGTTGATTGACCCACAAACAGAACAAGATTCCGTATCGTATATCAAAATAGACTTTAACAGGTTTGCTACTGAATCAGATGGTGATTTCCTCAGGATTTATGATGGCCCGGATATTGACTCACCTTTATTGGGTGAATATTCAGGAAATGACATTCCTTCCACCATCACAACCGAAAACAACCAGGTACTCGTAACTTTTACAACCAACTCAAGCGTAACTGCTAATGGCTGGATGATAACATATAAAGCATATCAGCCTACATGGTGTAGTGGAATGCAAACGTTCACTGATGCCTCCGGGACCTTTGACGATGGTAGTGCTAACTTTTACTACAGCAACAATGCTGCATGTATGTTCCGTATTACCCCAGAATATGCAAATGAAACAACCATATATTTCAACTACCTGGATACTGAAGAAAATTTTGATGTAGTAAAGGTATTTGATTATGATAACCAGCAGCTTCTCGCTGAGGTTTCAGGAACTGATGTTCCGGAACCTATCGTTTCGCCAAGCGGACAGTTCTTTATCACATTTAACTCAAACAGCTCAATCAGAAGCAATGGATGGGAAATTTATTATAGCACTGAAAATGTTGGAATAAATGAGGTTATGGACTTTGAGAACTTGAAGATATATCCAAATCCCGCCACAGAAGAGTTAACCATTACCTTTAATACAATTCCATCAGAAGTGGCTACAGTTTCAATTTATACGATGACCGGGGTAGAAGTATTTTCAGAAAGATTGCATAATTCCGGTGGCCATTACAACAGAAACATTGATGTAAGTAGTTTGAAAAGTGGAGTTTACATGCTCAGTCTCAGAAGCGAGACAGCCAATACAGTGAGAAAGCTCATTATAGAATAATATTTCTTTTACAAAGGTTTCGAAGGGAACAATCGATTTTCGGTTGTTCCTTTTTATTTGGTTGGAACAGTAGGATTGTTTTGCAATAAACCTCCACTATTGTTTATGATTTGTATCTTTACAAGATTCTAATCAATACCCGTGGCAATTTAAGGTGAAGACATTTACATATAAAAATTCTCCCTTGGTAAGTCAGGTTTGTGGCTTCATGAACAAGAGGTTTGTCCTATTCTTTTTAACACTGTTATATTTAAGTACGCCTCTTTTCTCTGATGATGTTATTTTGGCTGAAGCCAAACAGGTTGCCAGCACATTTTTTAATTATAAACTTCATGATCAGTGTCCGGATAATCTATCAACGATTTCAATCACTGAAACAATCGTGATCGAACAGCAAGGCGAACCGCTTCTCTTCATTTTTAATTTTCTCAACAAAGGGTTTGTAATTGTACCGGCCGACGATCGTATTTATCCGGTCGTTGGGTTTTCTTTGGAAGACATTTACAATAAAAATACTTCACCAGATGCTGCAGAATATGTCATTCGGGACTTTAGCCGTAAGGTTATGCATGTAAGGGTAAATAATATTCCGGAAAGTATAGTTGTCTCCAACGCATGGAAAGGTCTGCGGAACTCCAAAAACCTTTCATTTCTTAAAACCAGGACAAATATAGATGCTATGCTGGTTGCTCTATGGCATCAAAATTCCCCATACAATGCTGCATGCCCAGATGATCCGGAAGGACCCGGTGGACATGTTGTGGCAGGTTGTGTTTCCACAGCTATGTCGATGCTGATGTACCACTGGAGATTTCCTTTACAGGGTACCGGTAGTCATTCTTACACTGCCTGGGGATATGGTGTACAAACTGTGAACTTTGGTGAATCTGATTATGACTATAGCGGCATGGTGAATTCATCAGATAATACATACAACGAAATGATCGCAAAGTTGATGTACCATTGCGGAGTATCTGTTGAAATGAATTACAGTGCAAACTCCTCAGGTGCTTCCAGCTCAAAAGTAGCACCTGCGATCAAGGATTATTTTAATTATTCCAGCAACGCACATATCATCGATCGAACCAGCACAGAAATTTGGAAAATCAACCTCAACCAGCAGATGATTCTAAGGCAACCGGTTTATTACAGAGGCTGCGATGATGATGGTTGTCACGCTTTTGTAGCTGATGGAATGCAGGAACAGGCCGATGAAACTTATTATCACTTCAATTTCGGATGGAGCGGATCTTCAAATGGTTGGTACCTGGTTACCGATGCCGGAGATTATAACCAGGATAACAGGATGATTAAAAATTTTGTTCCTGATCCAAATCTTTACCCATATGATCCACCGGAAGAACAAGTTGTTCTTAGCTGGCTCCACGGCAGTATTGAAGATTACAGTGGACCAAAAATGAACTATCAGAACAACATGGATTGCAGCTGGCTAATCTCGCCTCAAACAAGCCAGGATTCAGTTTCAAATATAACGCTAACTTTCAGTCGATTTGAAACCCAGTCAGATTTTGATTTGGTAAGGGTATACGATGGTCCGGACATTGGTTCCCCTTTGCTTGCAGAATTTTCGGGCATGAATATACCACCGTCAGTCTCCTCTTCAGGCAATCACATGCTGGTAACTTTTACCACAAATGGTAAAGAGGCTGCCAACGGCTGGCAGGCCAATTACCATGCTCATACACCCACCTGGTGCAACGGAATAGCAACTTACACCGAACCATCAGGTAATTTTGATGACGGCAGTGGAGCCTTCTGGTACAATAACAATACAGCATGTATGTATCGCATAATCCCCGACGCACCAGGTGAAACAACCTTAAGTTTTAATTCCCTGGATACTGAGGAAGGATTTGATATTATTAAAGTCTTTGATTTAGAATCCCAGGAACTACTGTCAGAAATTTCAGGCGATGAAATCCCTGAACCAGTAATTTCACCCAGCGGTCAGTTTTTCATTACTTTCATCACAAATAATTTATTGCGAGGCAATGGATGGGAAGTTTCTTACGAGACTGAAATTGTAGGTATTGAAGAGTTGAACACATTTCAGAATTTAAGGTTTTACCCCAATCCAGCCACAGATGAGTTAGTTGTATCTTTCAGTACAAACCAATCGGAGGTGTCAACAGTTTCGATTTTTTCTATCACCGGGATTAAAGTATTTTCCGAAAGCAAACAAAATTTCAAAGGCCTGTACAACAGAAAGGTCGATGTAAGCAGTTTGAAAAAAGGAATTTATATACTTCGCCTCAGAAATGAAACAGCAAGCAGGGTTGAAAAATTTATTATTGAGTAAGTAGATTATTATTAGTGAGGTAGCCCTTAAAACTAACCAACTGTTTTATTGAATTCTAAAAATTGGCTAATTTTGTAGCAAACAATACTCTAAGGATATGAAAAAAATTCTACATATTTTCCTGTCACTGGTAATCTTTATTGGCATTTCAATTACATCGCTTTATGCGACTGAGGCATCATTATTAAAAGTAGAAACCCTCGCAACCAACTTTTATTGGGAACGGGGTAACCAATATTCCGACCTTTTAATTTCTGATATAAAAATCACCGAAACCTTACCCGTTTATTACGATGAGGAATTGGTTTATTATGCTGTAAATTTCCAGACTGGCTTCATTCTGGTTTCGGCATTTGAAGAAGTTTACCCAGTTTTGGGCTACTCTTTTTCAGGAACTTATACCGCTCCTACTGACCAGGGAAATTTCCAGGCGTGGGCAGGTCAGTATGCCCGTCAGATATTACATGCTCTTGAAAGCAATGCAGCACCTACTGAAGAAATTACAAACACCTGGGACAAATATTCTGATCAAAACTTCAACAGCAGCGGAAAAAGAGAATTCCGGGATATTGAACCTTTGCTTACCTCCACATGGGACCAGGGGAAATATTATAACCAGATGTGCCCCGCAGACCCTTCGGGTGTTGCAGGACATTGTGTTACAGGATGTGTGGCAACCTGCCTGGGACAACTTGCCTACTATTTCAGGCACCCCGAAACCGGAACCGGCTACTATTCTTATGATGATCCCAACTACGGAACTATTTTTGCCGATTTTGGGAATACAACTTACAAATGGGATGAGATGTCCAATTCGCTGACAGAAACCAATTTGGCTGTGGCTGAATTGATATTTCACCTGGGCGTTGGTTGTGATATGGTTTATGGCCCTCAAAGTTCAGGTATGTACAACCATAAGGCAGCGCACACCATGAGAACCTTTTTTAAATATTCGCCAGAAACCGAATATGTCTATCGTGACAGCACAACAATGGATTGGGACAGTTTATTGGTTATACATCTCGATAAAATGATTCCGATGTATTACGCCGGTTGGTCTGTGCCCAACATCAACGGACATGCTTATGTTGTTGATGGATACCAGGGCGATCACTTTTATCACTTCAATTGGGGCTGGGGAGGTTCGTACGACGGATATTTTTATACTGATGACCTTACGCCTGGTGGCAATAACTTCAACCTGGCTCAGGAACTGGTCATCAATTGTTTCCCAGATACTGTAAATTACACCTATCCAAATCACTGTACAGGGAATAAAACCCTGAACTCGTTTAATGGGACTATCGATGATGGAAGCGGACCGTGTTATAATTACAAGCCCAATGCAGATTGCACATGGTTGATTGATCCCCAGACTGAAACAGATTCAATTACCAGCATTAACCTTTCCTTTCAACGATTCAATTTAGAAAATGATATTGATTTTTTATCGGTGTATGACGGTGAAAACGAAAACGCCCCACTAATAGCGGATTTCACAGGAAGCAATTTACCGGAAGAGGTTACTTCAACCGGAAACAAACTGTTTCTTGCTTTTAATTCCGGGGAGAATAATTCAGCTCCGGGATTTTTTGCAAGTTATTCTACCGAACGACCAACATGGTGTAGTGGTATGACGGTATTAACTGAACAAACCGATGAACTCTCAGATGGAAGCCATTCGTTTTACTACGAAAATAACTCCCTTTGTATGTGGCAAATCCTTCCCCCAAATGCCAGTACTCTGAGTCTGAATTTTACGAAATTTCAAACTGAAGAAAACAATGATGTTTTAAAAATTTATGACCCTTCCAATAATACCCTGCTTGCTGAATTATCCGGAATGTATGACCCAACGAACCTTCCTGAGCCTGTTATATCACCCAGCGGAAAAATGTTCATCACCTACACAACCAATGGCGACATAAGAGCTGATGGATGGGAAGCCTGGTACGAAACAGACCTGGTTCAGATTACTGAAATCCCTACAGCGTTTGATGTGGATGTTTATCCCAATCCTGCCAACAAGTTAATCAATATTTCAGTAGAGGGAACAGATATGGCCGGGCTGCAAATAGAACTCTATAATTACCAGGGCAAGGCTGTTACCAATCCAATAGTGTCTGACCAACAATTTATTCAACTGGATGTATCTTCTATGCATAAGGGAATTTATATGTTAAAAATCCACAATGGGGAAATGAGCAGAATTACCAAAATTGTTTTGAACCGCTAGACCAGTACTTCCTTAAATCAAATGCTTCTTCCTCTATTGACTGTCATATACTTAAAATAGTATATTTGCAGCCAGATAACTAACGTTTTAACTTAATTAATTCCTTAACATTATGAACTACAAACATTTACTTGTTTTACTTGTACTTTTCCTTTCTTGCTATACTGCTCAATCTGAAACCGTAGATCTGCAAAATGCCAAACTTGTTGCCAAAAATGCCTATTACGAGCGTTCCTACGAAGTTGACCCATTAACTTTTGAAGAAATTGCAATTGTATCAACCTGGATTGAAAAACGGGACAATGAAGCCGTTTTTTATATTTTTAATTTCGAAAATGGTGGCTTTGTCATTGTAGCCGGTGATGATATTTTACCTCCGGTTTTAGGTTATTCTTTAACAAACACTTGCTCAAATATTGGTCTCGATGCCAATTTTGATAGTTATATGTCAGGGTTTTCAGAACAAGTAGTACTTGCAAGAGAAAATAATTTAATTGCACCAATGGATATAAAAGATCAATGGGATTTTTATACCGCCAATGACATCACTCAATTTGAAAATATAAGCGATGAAATCGTAGTTCCTGAACTACTGACATGCATGTGGAACCAGGATAACCCCTACAATATGCTAAGCCCCGAGGATCCCATGGGACCCGGTGGACATGCCTATGCCGGTTGTGTAGCCACAGCCATGTCAATGGTGATGTATTACTGGCGGTATCCATTGCAGGGAGAAGGCTCACATGGATATTACCACAGCCCTTATGGATATATTTCAGCTGATTTTGGAGCTACTGAATACAATTGGAACCAGATGATGGATGAGATGGACCCGGCTTATTCCGATATTGCACTCATTCAGTTCCATTGTGGTGTGGCAGTTGAAATGATGTACAGCGCCAGTGGCTCCGGAGCCTACAGTTGGGACGTTCCACAAGCCATTAAAAATTATTTTGGTTATTCGAATGATGCACATTATTTTGAAAAAGAAGACTATAACCAAAACGACTGGGCCGATGTGTTGAAGGAACAGATTGATGAGAGCCAACCCATGTATTATTCAGGATTTAGCAGTGGTGGTGGGCATGCATTTGTTTGTGATGGCTACGACGACAACAATTATTTTCATTTCAATTTTGGGTGGGGTGGCAGTTCAAATGGTTACTTTACTTTGTACGAGGTTGGAGGATTTAATAGTGGACAGGGTGCCGTGGTTAATTTCATACCCGGTGACAATTATCCATATTACTATTCAGAGCAACAGGTTTTAAATGCGAAATCCGGTAGCTTTGAAGATGGAAGCGGCCCAAAAGAAACTTACACGGCTGATAGCGATATCAGCTGGTTGATTGATCCCCAACAACCCGGCGATTCCATTTCATCGATAATTCTGGAGTTTTCGCGATTTGAACTGGCACAAAGTGATGAAGTGACAGTATATGATGGCGAAACAACTACTTCCAATATTCTTGCTGTAATTTCGGGCACCGAAATACCGCAAGCCATTACTTCATCGGGTAATTGTATGTTGGTTGTTTTTAAAAGCAACAGCCCCGAAACTGCCAATGGGTTTTTGGCAAGCTATACCACCCAACGTCCTGTATGGTGCTCTGGCCTGGTTCAGATGAATGAGCCCGAAGGCGAACTGAGTGATGGTAGTTTGGATTTCGATTATTACGATAATACTGTTTGCATGTGGCGGATAGTACCAGAAAATATTGACGCTACAACTTTGTATTTCACCTCATTCGACACCGAAGCAGAAAATGATGTTGTAATGGTTTTTGATCTTGAAACACAGGAGTTGCTTGCTGAATACTCAGGAAACTACAACGGTGGAGTTCCGGAACCGGTTAGCTCGCCCAGTGGAAAAATGTTTGTTACGTTTTCAACCAACAATAGTGATGCCCATGACGGTTGGGAGGCCTATTATACCACTTCTATAGTTGGTATTAGCAATGTGGTTGATGAATTGGACCAGGTGGCAATTTTCCCAAATCCGGCAACTAACCAGGTCAATGTTGATTTATCGGCATTTAATGTAGAAGAGTTAAGTATTGAGATATATGGAATGGATGGTAAAAGGTATCACAACGAAATATTAAATATTAACTTAAATACTCAAACCCATATTCTGAGATTCAAAGAAATACCATCAGGAATTTATTTAATGAAGTTTGTTCAGAGGGATAAAGTATTCACTAAAAAGCTTACAATCCATTAAACATATTTGAATGCCGACAAATCACCGGCATTTTTTTGTATTTTTTTGTATTTTTTCCTCAATAAAATTTGTCAGAATAAAATATACTATTATTTTTGCACCCGCTTACAGCGAAAAAAGTTCTAATAAAATAAGCAATGGTCCGTTCGTCTAGGGGTTAGGACGCCAGGTTTTCATCCTGGTAACAGGGGTTCGATTCCCCTACGGACTACAAGGCATCCTTTATGGATGCCTTTTTTTTTGCCTAAGATTTGATAAACTTATTGATGATCTGACTTTTGTATTCATTTACCTTCAATCATGGTTGATGACTTAATGAGGATCAAATTGTTTGTTTGTTTTTAAATCCCATTATTTGCATTTGCTTAAAGTTTAATAAGCAAAAAATGGAATCTCTTTGTATGGAATTTAAAAATTCGACCGTCCAAAAGCAAGGAATTACTTCTGCGAATTACTAAGGTGATAAACAATACCAAGGTTAAACGACCAGATGCTATTAAATAAACGACCGTCTCCCTCGCTTGCGACGTTTATCCAGGCCCAGTTGTACCTGGTATCAATAAAAATGGCCATAGCCTCACTTAGTCTGAAATCAGCTCCAAGACCAAATACAGCCCCCATATCAAAATTGGAAATATCATCTTTATAGTCCCTGTTTACAGGATTGGTAGTTACATCATCCGGGTCGTATTTATTGGTAATAACTTCTGTTCCTTCGATGTTAGCAGATAATAGATATCCGAAATACAAACCACCATATCCAAAAATCCTGTTTTTATTGCCAAGATCGAATTTAGCCAGAATTGGCAGGGTAAGGTAATTGGCATCCTGTGTAATGTCTTTGTATTCTGTTGTATAAATCACTCCATCATCGATAATACGATTATAGCTTGCTCCCCATTCGTCATAATTCAGTTCGGCCTGAATCGAAAGCCAGTCGTTTTGTTGCTTCTGTAATACTACACCAATCACCATCCCGGTTTTACTCTGGTAGTTGCTGTTGAGGTATTTACCGCGATAATCGGAAATATTTAACCCACCACGCAAACCAATTGAATATTGAGCAGAGGCACTAAAACCAATGGCTGCGAGGATAAGTACAAGAGGCAATATTTTAAAAAGAATTGATTTTTCCATGATTATAATCGTTTAGGATGGCAAATATAAGAAAAGGAGTGTTTAAAAACATTGTTTTGTGAACTGAGCTTTGCACATCAATTTGATCCAAAACCAAACTTTGGGCTCTGAATCCCGTACATCGGGATTTCGCTTCGCTCAACATTGAACTCTGAACTCTGAACTTTTGAACTCTGAACTCTACATCAAATCCGGTCTCCGCAATCTGGTACGTTCTTCAGCCTGTTCTACCGACCACTTTTTAATTTTGCCTTCATTACCCGAAAGCAATATTTCAGGCACCTTCCAGCCTTTGTAATCGGCCGGTCGGGTGTAAACCGGTGGACTAAGTAAACCGTCCTGGAAGGAATCGGTCAGGGCTGAGGTTTCATCGCCAAGCACACCAGGAATCAATCTTACAATACTGTCGGTAAGGATTGCTGCTGCAAGTTCACCACCTGAAAGCACATAATCCCCCACCGAAATTTCCATGGTAATGTAGTGCTCACGCAAACGCTCATCGATGCCCTTGTAATGGCCGCAAAGCAAAATAAGGTTTTGATATGTAGAAATCCGATTGGCTGAAGCCTGATCTAAAAGTTCCCCATCGGGTGTAAGAAAAATGATTTCATCGTAAGTGCGCTCAGCTTTAAGTTTATCAATCAAATCGGCAATGGGCTGGACCATCATAACCATACCCGCTCCATGACCAAAAGCATAGTCGTCCACACGTTTGTGCTTATTTTTAGCATAGTCACGAATATTGTGCAGGTAAATTTCTGCGAGCCCTTTTTCTTTAGCTCTTTTAATTATCGAATGTCCAAAAGGCCCATCGAACATTTCAGGAAATATGGTAAGTATGTCAATTCTCATGGTGAACGGTGAATTGTGATTAGTGATTGGCTGTTTGTATGATTAATGAATATTGAATTATTGATAGCAATTCTTACGACTTCTGACTTCTGACTTCTGACTTCTGACTTCTGACTTCTGACTTCCAGCTTCCACCTTCTGTCCTCTTATTCCACCAGGTCATATTCTTCAATGAGTTCCAGTGTATCGCAATTGAGAACCCTGATTTTGATTTTCCCTCCATCCACATCAAAAAAGACCAGGGCATATTGGGTTGAAAATATTTCCACATTATCACTCCATGGAAGCACCTCCTGGGCATAATATGGTGCACCTGCGGCCCCGTTTGTTATTTGCCAGAAGGGCCTTGACAAGTCTAGCTTTTCGTGTGGCCAATCCACAGGGTACATGGGCATGTCGGCAGTGATGCTCATGCGGTTGTAATTGTGCTCATCACCACAAAGCAGGGCAACTGTTTTTTTACTCTGGTTGATCAGGATATCCAAAATTTCATCCCGCCTCTCGATGATTCCTTTTTCGACAGCTTTGCCAGCAACGTATGGCCTCATTTCGTTGTTTCCACCGTACCACATGTCATCTTTTGAGTGACCTCCATTGGGAAATGCCGGAGTATGCACCGTCACAAAAATATGGTCGATATCATCATTATCCTCAAGTTTTCCGATTGTATTTTTCAACCATTCCAACTGGTTGTCCATAATGTAACCATGAATATTTCCGGAGGTGTATTTTACCATGCTCGTGGTAGGGGCATACCAATAATCAGAGTTAAGTACAACCATAGCAACATTGTCGTAGGTATAATAAAACACCGATTCGTCGTAGGAAGGAAAATCGGTTGTTTTGGGGTCGGGATCGTATAAGGATCCATCCTCGCTTTTAAGTTCGGTTAATGGGTTTACAACCACCTGTCCAAAAACCGCTTCCGCCGATTCATTTACCCAGGGGAATTTATCGATTGAAGCGTATAGTTTGTCCCCATCCAGAAAATTATAATTCAGTGCTTCATGGTTTCCCATTCCTATAACAAACGGGATGCGGTGTGCGAAGGGTTCGATAGCTCGCTTAAAATTTTGATATTGCAACAAATTATATTGCCTGTCGGTGGTGTAGCCATTAATCAGGTCGCCGGTAAACTGAAGAAAATCGGCACCTTCATAAACTGCAAGGGCTGCCATCTTTTTAACGATGTAGGCATTAGTTCCATAGACATTGCGCTCTCCCCCACCCTTTCCGGCACGGCTATCGCTGGCAAAAGCAAAAGTAAAGGGCTTACGTGATCCGGTTTCAGGAGGAGTTTCAAACCATAACTCCCGCTTGTAATCGCCAACCAAAACTGTGTAATTATGTTTTGTATCCGCTTGCAAATCCTTCAATTCGATTTCATGATATTTTGTTTTGGCCTTGCTTTTATATTCTGTACCATTCACCTCCACAGAAGCTTTTGTATCAAAGTTGGTGGTAAATGATATTACCGCTGAGTTGGGCTGCAATTTATTGAGATATGGCCCATCGATGATGGTAATATTGGTCTCGAAAGGAACTCTTCCTTTCATCCGTACCCGGCTGTCGTAAATGATGGATCCATCTTCATAAGCGATACGGTAGCCTAAAAGAGAATTACCGCTTTTGGTCCAGTCGGTAAAGTCGTATTTACCGCGAAGTTCAGCAATGGGAATGATGGCTTTTCCACCAGAGATAAAAGCCGGTTTCCTGAAATACACAGGTTGCGGAAAATCAACCCCTTCTTCCTTTATAAGGCCGTAATAAATGATTCCGTTTAACCCGGGAGCATTAAAATCAAAGGTCATGCCCAGGTCATAACCCACAGGATCGATCTGAAATTCGCTGTATCGAAATTCAGGGATATCCATGGCGAAATACCTCACTTTGGTTTCGGGATTCTCAAAATACAGTTTCCCAGCTTCATCAACAAAAATATTTGAATAAGACCTGGGGATTTCTAATTCCTGACCAGTAAATACCGAACTACCTCCTTGTGCGGGGTTGCTTTTGCGCAGGTAAAATCCCGTTGAAAGCAAGAGCAATGTAAGTCCTGCAAGCAGTATGGTGCTGTAACGTTTCATCTGTGAGTTTTTAATTGTAGTGCAAAAATAGTGTTATCAAATTAAATGGAATGTTGTGTTGAGTGTTTGGCGTTATGAGCTTAGTGTTTGTTGTGTGTCCATCGATTTCTCTTTATCATTTTATTGATATTTAAATGCAATTAATTTAATTCTACCTTTACCCAGTATTAACAGATGTTGGTGGGAGAAATGGAATATCAGGAGAAACCGAAGTATCTCTATAGAAAAAATTAAATAATAACAAACTTAACATCCAATGACTCTTTTCACATCTTTACGTGAGAAAAATAATTGGTTTTGGGCATTTGCAGTGTTTGCCGGAATTTTTTCGACTCTATTTATCGGGCAACCACTTGCAAGTGTTTTTGGAAACCAAAATATACAAGCTGCCATCTTTTTGCTTGGTATGATACTGGTTGGGGCAACTATAATAGTGCATGGTCTTACGACAAAACCAGGCAAGATCGAAATAGCAGTATTGCTGGGAATAGCAGCAGTTTATATTATGTTTTTTCTAAGGTTGGGAATTCCTGAACGCAGCCACCTTATCGAATACAGTGTGCTGGCAATATTCATCCACAAAGCACTTAGTGAAAGAGTAAGACAAGGTGGGCAAGTTCTGATGCCAGCATTATTCTCCTTTGTTGTCACTTGTCTGATTGGAGTGTTGGATGAATGTATCCAAATATTTTTACCTAATCGTGTATTCGACCCAATGGATATAATGTTCAATTGTATTGCTGTGACGATGGCTATTGGAGCAAGTGTGCATATCACATGGCTACGTAAGCTGAAGGGAAAGTCGTAGATTGGAATTGGGATTAGGTCAACATTACAATATCTACACCTATCGACAATTCTTCGCAACTTGCATCTGCATAGAGATCTGAATGAACGCTATATTTTATCAATATCATTAAACCAAAATCTATGAAAAAAAACAGACGACTATGGTTAAGACAAGCTGGTTTAGGAATTGTGGGTTTGGGAATAGGAAGAATAAAAGCTTTTGCCCCTCCGGTATTAGAATATGTTAAATCTAGCCCAGGTGAATTTCCAATCCGGTTAAACTTAAATGAAAATCCCTATGGACCCTCACCTACTGCACAATTAGCAATGCATGAGCATGTAAACATGAGCAACCGTTATCATTGGAGACAAACATCCAGATTAGTTGATGCTATTGCTAAAAAAAACAATATCAAACCAGAAAATATTTTATTAGGTGCTGGTGCAAGCGAAATCTTAACTTTAATTCTCCGATATACTGCATTAAAAAAAGGAAGTTTTATTTTATCGGATCCAACATACAGTAACTGGACTAAATCTGCTGCAATGCTGGGGTGCGAAAAAATTGAAGTTCCACTCAATCCTGACAAGCAACACAATCTGGATGCAATTTTAAGAGCAATTAAATCTGACACTCAATTGATTTACGTCTGCAATCCCAATAATCCGACAGGAACAATTTGCGAAAGAGATGCATTAATAACATTTATAAAAGAGGCTACTAAGAAAGCAATTGTATTGGTTGACGAGGCATATCTTGATTATTCAGATCAAAAATCCGTAATCGAACTTGCAGCTAAAAACATAAACTTAATCGTAGTAAGAACGTTTTCAAAAATGTATGGATTAGCAGGTGCACGAATTGGGTATGCAGCAGCACACAGGGTTACCATTGATAATCTTAGCCTACTCCAATCCTGGCCTCCCGAAAGTATTGGTGTTGTTTCTGTGGCTGGTGCAATAGCATCTTTAGAAGATAAAGAATTTGTAAAGGAAAATTATTCGTTAAATAAAAATGTAAGAAAATATACGATTAAACAACTTGAACACCTGAATATTACTTGTATCCCTACAGATACCAACTTCATCTATTTTTCATTATCAAAATACCAAAAAGACTTCTTTAAGCAATTAGAAAACAACAACATCATTGGAACCGAAATTTATGAGCAGCATGGGCAATGGTCACGAATTACTGTTGGAACAATGCAGGAAATGGAAATGTTTATCAGTGCTCTGGAGTAAAGAAAGAATATTCGTTTCTTATTGGATCATTCACGAATACTTATCGTCTACTAACCGAAGTATTTATTTGCCTATAACCAACACTTTCCGGCTTGTTATGATTTTTTTCTTGTTCTTTAGTTGAAGAAAATAATAGCCTGGTTCCAAATCTGACAAATCCAATTTAACCGTCTTTTCATTGTTGGCTGAGAAACTCCTGACCAATGCCCCATCATTGGCATACAAGAGAATTTGCAACTTACTGAAGTTGGCATCCAATTCAATAAACAGATTCTCTTTTACCGGATTTGGATAAAGTAAAATTTTATTGATAACCGGATGATTAGCAACATTCGTAAATTGATCAATATGTATGATCCTAATGGCATGATTATTATAATCCACAACGTACAGTCTGCTTAATTCATAATCAAAAACGGTCCCACGGGGAAAATCAAAAGTTGCCAGGCTGTCGGGCCCATCTCCGAAACCTGTCTCTCCTGTTCCGGCGAAAGTGCTTACGATTGCATCTGTAGCAATTTTCCGCACTCTTTGATTTGATCCGTCACCTACGAAAACTGTTCCATCAGTTATAACATGGCAAGCAGTGGGAACATTGAATTGGGCCTCATCGGCTGTTCCATTTTGAAACCCACCTCCATTGGGGCCAAAACCTCCACTACCGGCATGTGTAGTCACCATCCTTGATGCATCAATTTTGCGGATTCTGTGGTTGTAGGCGTCCGCAACATAAATATTGTGATACTGGTCGATTGATAATTCGCAGGGTGTATAAAATCTTGCAGCAGTATCACTGGCATCAACATAATCACCAACACTTTGAACTCCTATAGTTGTTCCACCGCCAGCCCAATCGGACACAATATTATTGATTGAAATTTTCCTGATGCGGTGGTTCCAACTGTCACCAATAAAAATATTACCGGCATCATCGACACAAATCCCACGCGGATAGTTAAATTTGGCCTGATCAGCTGGTCCGTTTTGATAACCTGCTGCACCTGTTCCGGCAATGGTAGTAACCTGCATATCGCTGGATATTTTCCTGATCCGTTGGTTGATAAAGTCAGAAACTAACATATTCCCCTCACCATCAAAACAAATATTGATGGGTTGGTTAAACCTGGCAGTAGTTGCAGGCCCATCAAGAAATCCTGCTATTCCTGTCCCTGCATAAGTACTAACCTGTCCGTCTGTCCCGATCTTTCGGATACAATGGTTGTAGGCATCTGCCAGGTAAACATTTCCGGAATAATCAATACAAATCCCGAAAGGTTTGTTAAAACTGGCAACACTCGTATCTCCATTTACAAAACCAGGACTCCCTGTTCCACAATAGGTGGTCACAGAATTCTGTGAATAAACATTTAACGAAAAGAAAAGTAACAAGATAAGTATCCATAAAAAATGAAGTTTACGCGGCTTGTGTAAAATCTTATTCATAGTGTTGAAAGTTTATTATTTGCATTGAATTTAATACAAAAACTCATCATTACAAAGATATGTAATTGTCGCCTACCTACGTCAGGCTTAATCTAACCCGGTGTTTTCTCTTATCAAAACCTCTCATCTCCGCTGTAATTCAATCCCAAATAAATCCCCAATCTTACCATTCTTACATTGACGCATTCTTGCATTGACGCATTCATTCATTGACGCATTCTTTCATTGACGCATTCATTCATTGACGCATTCATTCATTGACGCATTCTTTCATTGACGCATTCTTTCATTGACGCATTCTTGCATTCCCCCGCTGCCTACTCCACCACAATCGTCTTTATATTCACAAATTCCTTTATCCCATAATGCGAAAGTTCCCGGCCGTAGCCTGATCTTTTAATCCCCCCAAAGGGCAGGCGCGGATCAGATTTGGTCATTCCGTTAATAAAAACTGCCCCTGAATCAACTTGACGGGCCAGGTGAATACCCTTTTCAATTTCCTCTGTCCAAACGCTGCCACCCAATCCATAAAAGCTTTTGTTGGCTACATCGATGGCCTCCTGTTCAGAATTCACTTTCATCACCACCAGGGCCGGACCAAACGTTTCTTCAGCAAATACAGGCATGTCACTCGTCACGTCAGTTAGTAATGTCGGTTCGTAATAAAAACCTTTGCCTTTAATCCTTTTACCACCCAGTTCAAGTTTTGCCCCCATTCGAATTGAATCCTGAACCTGCCTGTCCAAATCCTCCAACAGATCAAGCCGTGCCAATGGGCCAAAATCACATGATGGGTTGAGTGGGTCACCAGTTTTTAAACCTGACAAAATTCTTTTTACCCTCTCAACAAACTCATCATAAACTTCAGCTTCAACAATAAATCGCTTGGCTGCAATACAACTTTGGCCGGTATTAAGCATTCGGGCGGTAACAGCAGTTTCAGTACATTTTTCAAGGTCTGCATCTTTTAAAACTATGAAAGGATCTGAGCCCCCAAGTTCCATCACTGTCTTTTTCAAATACTTCCCTGCTGCTGATGCTACTTTACTTCCGGCCAATTCGCTTCCGGTGAGTGTTGCTGCTACAATTTTCTCATTTGCAATGATGTGTTCCACATCCCGGCCAGGAATCAACAATGTCCGAAAAAGGTTCTCCGGAAAACCAGCTTCAGTAAAAACACTTTCAATGGCCAGTGCACATCCAGCCACATTTGAGGCATGTTTTAGTAATCCGGCATTGCCTGCCATTAACGTGGGGGCAGCAAACCTGAACACCTGCCAGAACGGGAAATTCCAGGGCATTACTGCCAAAACCGGTCCGAGGGGTTCAAAACTAACAAAGCTTTTTGTGGCATCACTTTCAATGATTTCATCACGCAGGAATTGTTCGGCATTTTCAGTGTAATAGTCACAAACCCAGGCCGATTTTTCAATTTCAGCTTCTGATTCAGGGATGACCTTCCCCATTTCTTCAGTCATCAGTGTGGCAAGTTCTGGCTTTCTTTTTCTTAAAATCTGAGCAGCACCTTTCATGAATACTCTGCGCTCTGAAAAAGAAGTTTCCTTCCATAACATCCAGGATTCAAATACACTATCAATTACATTTTCGGAATCCTCTAAAGTATGCTCAGAATAGGTACGAATCAGATTTTCATTGGCTGGATTTATGCTTTTCATCCGTATTGATCTTTAAAATTGAATTGGATTGTTACTTTTGCGAATGTATTAAATATTCAATGAACACCTGCCTTCGATGGACAACTTTAAAAATATACAATCACTCATCTGGGATTGGAATGGAACGCTTTTAAATGATGTTGAAATCAGTATTCTTTCGATGAACCAAATGCTTGAGAAACGAGCTTATCCTTTGCTGACAGTGGAAAAATACCTATCCATTTTCACCTTTCCTGTTCAGGATTATTATGTGAAAGCCGGTGTAGATTTCGATGAACATGAGTGGGATACAGTTGCCATGGAATTCATAAGTAATTACCGTACCAATGTGGTGCATGCCAGTTTACATGGTGAAGTAAAAAATATTTTAACCTTTTATCAGGAAAAGGGTGTTCGTCAATTTATTCTTTCTGCCATGGAACAGGCCTTCCTGGAAGAGACAGTCTTTTCAAGTGGCATAAATAAAATTTTTGAAAAAGTTGTTGGATTAAACAACCATTATGCCGCAACCAAGGAGGATAGCGCCAGGCTATTGATTGCAGATATTGGTATGGACAGGGATAAGATTTGTATGATTGGTGATACAATACATGATTTTGAAGTGGCAGAACTGGTAGGTATTAGATGTGTCTTAGTTTCGCACGGGCATCAATCCTTTGAACGGCTTAAAGAAACGGGAACTACAGTGGTTAAAGATTTTCAGGAACTTAAAAGGCTCTTTTAGTCCTTATCTTCCATGATTTCCTCTTTATCAATTAAAACTTCCGAATTTAACAAGTTGCCGTTTTCATAAACTTCAATCCGCTGCAACTCAGATTCAAGAGTAAAAAACTCCCACCTCCCATGATTTAAATCATCCTTATATTCCCCGGTGGTTTTTAAAACACCGTTTTTATAATAAAAGTCAACCTTACCTGAAAGTTGATCGGCAACAAATTGTGTTTCCAATTTCAAGCTACCATCTTTAAAATATTGAACCCATGGGCCATCTTTGACATCCTCATTGTAAGTAATTATTTCGCTAACCTGCCCATTCTTATGATAAAGTTTCCATTCACCCTGCTTCTGATTGTTCAGGTAGTTTTCGGTCGAAACCAATTCACCCCATGGATTGTGATACGACCACACCCCATCCTTTTGCTGGTTAACATATTTGCCCTCAGCCATAACTGATCCGTTGTCGTGATAGCTTGTTGTGAAAGACGACATTCCATTGTCAAAAATATTGGACACAGCCTTCACCTTTCCGTCTGCAAAAAAGTAGGTAAACTTGCCATATGCAATATCATCCTTAAACTGTCCCTCATATTTTTTAACGCCCCGTTGATCCAGCTTAATCCATTGGCCTTGTTTCCTGCCCAGCTCGTCAATCCGGTTGATCGTATCGGCAGTTTGTGAAAAACCCAAAAAACTGGCACACATTAAAACTAAAATTAGAAATCTTTTGAAAATTATCATTTCAGGAAATTCATTTTATTGAGGATTCAACGCAAAATAAACGAGAATATTTAAACTGACACTGAACAATGTCAGAAAAAACAATTGATAAATGTTAATTAACCAGACTTATCAAGTTAAACCTATTTCAAAGATTATGCAATTCGATAAAATTCAAATATGAATTCGTTTACATTTGCAGATTCATTCACCTTAATGTTAATACTAAACAGATTTGAATACTTTTTCATCAAAACTGGTTGAAAGTGCAGCAAATGAGCTGTCGAAACTACCTGGCATCGGTCGAAAGACTGCACTGAGGCTCGTACTCTATTTATTAAAAGAAGATAAAGCTGAATCTGAAATGCTCGGCGAAGCCATCATTAAAATGCGCAATGAAGTGATATTTTGCAGGGTATGCCAGAATATTTCAGATCATGAGACTTGCAACATCTGTAGCGATCCGAAAAGGGATTCTTCGGTAATTTGTATTGTTGAGGACATCCGGGATGTTATGGCCATCGAAAATACTTCGCAATACAAAGGCTTGTATCATGTTTTGGGAGGGATCATTTCACCAATGGATGGCATTGGGCCGAACGACTTGACAATAAATAAACTGATCGATCGATTTAAGGACGGTGAGATAAACGAGATTATTATGGCACTGTCAGCAACCATAGAGGGCGACACTACAAGTTTTTATATTTTCAAACAAATTAAAGATTTTGAAATCGTTGTTTCAACAATTGCCAGGGGTGTGTCGGTGGGTGATGAGCTTGAATACGCGGATGAAGTTACCCTCGGCAGATCGATTTTAAACAGGCTGCCTTACGAAAATTCGATGAATAGGTAAAGAATTTAGTGGCCGGTTTTGCCTTAATCCATTTCGCTTTGTTCATCCTCGTTAGGCATATCCTCTTCAAATAAATCCAATTGATTCGCTGTAACATAATCGGGTGGACGGTCCTCAGGCTTCAGGCTCAGGTAATGTGCAATTGATTTTTTTATCAGTTTAATTGGTGTAGTTTTACGCACCTTGCAATACACTTCAAGCGATTTTTTTTGCCTGGCTGTGAGTTTAAAAGTCACTACCTTGTATCTGATGGGCCTTCTTTTCTTTTTACGTCGAGCAGCCATTTTTATTGGATTTGAGAATGATGCATAAAAATACACGTTAATCCCTTACAGCGAATTGTTTTACAAAAAAAAGTTATTCACATATCCAAACATTTGGTCAAAATTGGTAACCCTATTTATAGTTGTGATATTTTCGTGATAAAAACTCAATAAAAGCTTTATAAATTAAATTAAACAAAATCGATTGAAAACCGTTTAGCATTCAAAACAATTCAAAATGAAAAGAATAAATATTTCAGTTTTAGCAATATTTTTTGGCATCCTGATCGGTAATAGCACTTATAGCCAGGGTTGCAGCGATGCAGGCGTATGTACGGTTGGTGTTATGAGTGGAGAAGAATTTTCTGATGAGGATCAAAAAAAATTCAGGATTGGCCTCGGTTATAATATCGGGCAGGGTGATGCCAGCACAAAAGTTAACACCATACTTCTTGAAGGTAATTTTAAGGTTTCATCAAAAGTTTTCCTTCAACTAAAAGTTCCATTTCACTTTGTTGATGGAAATCTTGGTAAGACCAGCGGCCTTGGCGATATAACCTTGAGTGCAAATGGATTACTAAAAAAAATAAATGAACACAGCATTGAAGGATTTGCAGGATTTAGGATAGGTACCGGGAAGGCAGACCTTGCAGAAAATGGCTTACCATTGCCCATGGTTTACCAAACCAGCCTGGGTACCACGGATCTGCTTGCCGGAGTAAAATGGCACTTCAAAGGTTGGTCAGCTTCGCTGGGATATCAACAACCATTCATACAAAACAACAAGAATCAATTCCTTTATTCTGCCTGGGAAGGCAATGAAAACGCATTGGGTTATGCCCAATCCAGGGAACTCAATCGCAAAGGCGATATTGTAGCCCGTGCCGAAAAGGCGTTTTATATCAAAGACTTAACCATTACTGTTGGCCTGGTACCAATTTATCATATTCAAAACGACACCTTTAAAAATGACAACGATGAAACGGTTACCATTGAAGGCTCTCAAGGCATTACACTTAATTTTTCGGGAAGCCTGAACTACCAGTTTACAGATGGTTTTAGCGCGAACATTTTTTACGGATCTCCTTTTATCACACGTGATGTTCAGCCTGAAGGCCTTGGAAGAAAATATGTTGCCGGCCTGGGAGTGTACTACAGCTTGTAAGAAATGTGTTAAGAGTTCGATGTTCAGAGTTCGATGTTCAGAGTTCGATGTTCAGAGTTTGGTGTTCAGAGTTCGGTGTTCAGAGTTTGGTGTTCAGAGTTCGATGTTCAGAGTTTGGTGTTCAGAGTTTGGTGTTCAGAGTTTGGTGTTCAGAGTTTGGTGTTCAGAGTTCGATGTTCAGAGTTTGGTGTTCAGAGTTCGATGTTCAGAGTTTTGCGTCTTGAATTCAGGAATAATAGTCTTATAATATCAACTGCTATCGATTAGATCAGTTTCCGGATATCATCCATAATCCTTTTGGCCAGATCATTTGCCTTTTCTTCAGATTCACTTTCAGAATAAATGCGAATAATAGGCTCTGTATTTGATTTGCGCAGATGCACCCACTCCTTGTTAAATTCTATTTTTACACCATCAATCGTATTTACCGGCTGATCGGTATACTTTTCAGCAATAGCTACCAGAATAGCATCCACATCCATATCATGGGAAAGTTCAATTTTATTTTTCGAAATGTAATATGCAGGATATTGCTTCCTGATTTCAGAACAGGATTTTCCGGTTTTTGCCATAAACGACAAGAACAAAGCTATGCCTACCAAAGCATCGCGGCCATAATGTGATTCGGGATAGATAATTCCGCCATTGCCTTCACCTCCAATAACTGCATCCTTTTCCTTCATCAAAGCAACAACATTAACCTCACCCACCGCTGATGCAAAATAAGTTCCACCGGCAGCCTCGGTAACATCCCTCAAGGCACGTGTTGAGGAAAGATTAGAAACTGTATTTCCTGTGGTGCTTTGTAAAATATAATCCGCAACTGCGACAAGGGTGTATTCTTCGCCAAACATACTACCATCTTCACTAATTATTGCCAGCCTGTCAACATCGGGATCAACAACAAAACCAACATCGCACTTTGTTTGTTTTACATGTGCTGAAATGGCTGTAAGATTTTCCGGCAAGGGTTCAGGATTGTGGGGAAATTGCCCGTCTGGCTTGCAATATAATTCTTCTACTTCATCTACACCCAGTGCCTTCAGCAGATTGGGGAGAGCAATTCCACCTGTAGAGTTCACACAATCGATGGCCACTTTGAATCCGGCCTTTTTAATCGCCTCGACATCAACCAAATCAAGACCAAGTACCTGCTGAATGTGAATATCAATAAAATCGTTGCGGTGTGTAAGTTGACCAAGATTTTGAACTTCTGCAAAACTATAGTCGCCGGCCTCGGCAATTGAAAGAATTATCTCACCTTCGGCAGCCGAAAGAAATTCACCTTTTTCGTTTAACAGTTTCAGGGCATTCCATTGTTTGGGGTTATGGCTGGCAGTGAGGATAATTCCGCCATCAGCATCCAGGTGAGGTACTGCAATCTCAACAGTAGGTGTTGTCGAAAGTCCAAGGTCAACCACATCTGCACCCATTCCCATCAAGGTACCTGTCACCATATTATTAACCATTTCTCCAGATATCCGGGCATCCCGGCCAACTGCAATTTTTAACTTTTCATTTTTACTTTTTCCTTTAATGAAAGTAAAATATGCAGCCGTGAATTTTACAATATCAAGGGGGCTAAGGCCTTCGCCAACCTTCCCTCCTATGGTTCCCCGAATGCCGGAAATAGATTTAATCAGCGTCATAACAATTAATTTTCAGCAAAAATAATCCACTTTAAAGATTAAACAGAAAATAATGTGCAAGGATAATTTTCACAAAATATCATTCCGGCATTCAACCAACTTTAAATAATACGCTATCAATACCTTACACTATTGTTAATTGTTTGTTGAAAAATTTAGTGGTTCAAGAAAATATATACTTTTGCCGATGAAACTATATTTGTTCTATGAGAGAAGAATTCGATTCGATGAATGACGCAGGAGAATTAAATGACCTGGTGGGTAGGTTTGATGAAATGATCAGGCTTGAAAAGATGTATTTTTTTGATGTTGAGGAATTTGAAGATATTATTGATTTTTATCTCGAAAGGAACAACTCAAAAAAAGCAAGGGTGGCAATCGACCATGCTATGAAGCAATACCCTTCTTCGGTGACATTTATGATAAAGCAAGCGCAATACCTTAGCAATGTGAATAAAACAGTAAAGGCGCTTGAAATTCTTAACAACCTGGAAGTTCTTGAGCCAAACAATCCTGATATATACCTGTTGAAGGGTATCATTTTCAGCAAACTTAAAAAGTTTAAAGACGCCATAAGGGAGTACAATACTGCTGCCCGCTACTCTGATGAAAAGGATGAAATATACACACGCATAGCCTTCGAATTTGAGGATATGAATGACTACGATAAGGCCATTCAATATCTTGCTAAAGCTTTGGATATCAACCCGGATAATTACGGCGTAATTTACGAGATCTCTTTTTGCTACGAGATAGCTGGCCGTGAAGAAGATGGTGTGGCATTTTTCAATCAATTTCTCGATAAACACCCGTACTCCGAAGTAGCCTGGTTTAACCTTGGCATTGCCTATTCAAACCTTGGCCTTTATGAAAAAGCCGTTGAAGCATACGATTTTGCTCTGGCAATTATGCCTGAATTTTCATCAGCATACTTCAACAAGGCCAATTCACTGGCCAACATTGGCATGTACCGACAGGCGATTAAAATGTATGAAGAAACGATAAAACTTGAAGAACCGGAAGGCCTTACCTATTTTTATATTGGTGAGTGTTTCGAAAAACTAGGAGAGTTTGAAAAGGCGCATGAAAGTTTCAAATTATCAGTTAGCATCGATCCGGAACTGGCAGATGGATGGATGGGACTTGGCATATTGAACGATAAAACAGGCAATGAGAAAACTGCGCTAAAATATATGCTTAAGGCTGTACAACTAGATGAATTGAATGAAGACAACTGGCTTTACCTTGCCGACACTTACTTTAGATACAACATGCTTGACGAGGCAAAAAATGCCTACGAAAAAGTTATGGACATAGATCCTGAAAATACTGATCTTTGGCTGGATTATTCCGCCGTTTTTTCTGAAGAAGAAAATTACATTAAAGCCATCGAAATTATTTTAAAGGGCATTGAGTATCAGCCTCAGAATCATGAATACTATTATAGGCTGGCTGGTTACCTGGCTAAAAAAGGCAGAACTAAAGAAGCATATGATAATTTTGAGTTGGCGCTAAAAATGAATTATGAGGATTCGCACCAGTTGTTCGAATTTTATCCTGAACTCAAAGAAGATATTAACTTCCTCAACCTCATGGAAAGATTCCGGTAGGGAGTTTAGAGTTTAGAGTTCGGAGTGTAAAGTTAGAAATGTAAATCCGGAATGATGGATGGACATATAGAATTTATAGGTATCAACAAAGAATGATCACTTTTCCGGGTTTAAATTGAAGCCCGGATTTTTTTTCAAGAAAATTTTAAAGAATGAAAAAATACTTATTACTTATCCTTAAAGGAATGGGAATGGGGGCTGCAGATGTTGTCCCCGGTGTAAGCGGCGGCACCATTGCGTTTATTACCGGCATTTATGAGGAACTTGTCGATTCGATTAAATCGATTAACATTTCTAACATAAAGATTTTATTCAATAAAGGATTACCAACCTTCTGGAAGGCCATCAATGGGAATTTCCTGTTGTCGATCATCATTGGCATAGGCATAAGTGTACTCTCCCTTGCGAGGCTATTAAAATACATTCTCGAAAATCACCCTGAATTGATCTGGTCCTTCTTTTTTGGATTAATTGTAGCCTCAGCAATATATGTAGCGAAACAGATCAAGGTATGGAATTTAGGCTCATCGGTATCATTGTTAGCTGGTATTGTAGTGGCCTTTGTAATCACCGAAATTACCCCGGCCGAAACCACTGATGCATGGTGGTTTGTTTTTCTATCCGGTGCCATTGCCATTTGTGCCATGATTCTACCAGGAATTTCAGGTAGTTTTATTTTATTACTCCTTGGAAAATACGCTTATATCATTGGTGCCGTAAGTGATCTGGAAATTGGGATCCTTGCTATTTTTCTCGCTGGTGCTTTAATCGG
>Ga0070729_10002217_pt1 | contig 25881 bp, 17 predicted proteins | sample tdDd472_FD_66725 | JGI IMG/M metagenome (GOLD analysis project Ga0070729, IMG submission 66725) | Marine sediment microbial communities from the Atlantic coast under amendment with organic carbon and nitrate - tdDd47.2 | ecosystem: Environmental > Aquatic > Marine > Coastal > Sediment | place... | reverse complement strand
CTTCGATTAATAAATCGCTCTGCTAATTGTAGATAGCGTTTTTCTCTTGTGGTTCGATAGAGTTCAACCAGGCCCATTATTTGCGTCTGATTAAAGCCAAAGCGCGCATATTTCGGATTTTCTGGATAGAATACTTCGTACAGATGATCCGCATGTTTGATCGCTATGTCGAGGAAATTCCGCTGCCCAGTTACTCGATAGTGAATGCAGGCACTAGTCAGTAAATGCCCCGTATTGTACATTTCATGGTTTCTTCGATTGCTATAGGGATCTATGTCTTCTCTGAGTTGAGCTTGTGTTTGCAAATAACCATTGGCTTGTTGCGCTTTCCCGATAATCTCAATGTAACTATCGATTTGTTTCAAAAGCTCCTGGTCATCATTCTGGGCGTAGATATAGGTTGCCGCTTCGAGGTACTTATAGAAATCACCATCGTGCCAGCGCATTCCTTGGTGCTCTCCCTCTTTCATCCCAGCAGCTATTTTGAAATTATTCAAGGCATGCCCAACATCTCCACACAAGAGGTTACCCATATAAGGAACCATCGTTTCTTCACAAATCTCAAATTTATCCGCCCAAAATCCTTCCGTCCATTTACAGTCTCCAATATCAATGCTTCTTAGCTGCACAAAGGGGCTTTCTCCATTATTGATGATGCCTAGAGACTGTGTCCACGATAGTGACACGATTAATAAACAGCAGAGTAGGATAATTGGCTTTTTCATGATGTGATTTTGGTTTTCCGACAAATCTATTATTTAAAGTTCTCTGACAAGTTTCGTAGCCTTGTCAGAGAAGGGATTTACTTTACTTCAGCAGTGTTGCAAATATTGCACCTTTTGCTAAAAGGTGGCTGCCAGAAATTATCTAGTAATGGTACTATTTTACCCTTGAAGTATCTCAAAAACCCAATAAGAGGAGTAGTAATGCCCCCACTAGGCCACTAAGGCCCATGACTAGGGATTGTAATGTATAAGTCTGATACAGCACCTTAGGTGGAACTTCATGAAGCCGATTTAAAAGCCAAAAAAAGCTGGAGTTGGCATGGAATACGCAAAATGAACCGCAGCCGATCAAAGCGGCCGTCATTTCCGGGGAAACAGGAAGGCTATCGACCATGGGTCCTAACATTGAAGCGGTTCCCACCAAGGAAACCGTAATAGACCCCGTTGAGAGGGTTAAAATAGCGGCTACCAAAAAAGGCAGCATAATTCCTAGAAATGGGTAGGCACTAAAAAAGCTGACAATTTGATCTTGAATACCCGTTTCTCTAATTACATATCCTAAGGAACCTCCTGCTCCTGTGATCATAATGACAAGGGCAGACTTGAGAATGGCTTGTTCGACTAATCGGTTGGCCGTACCGCGTTTCTGATGGGAAGGGAGTTGCAAGGTAGCGATGAAAGCACCAATTAAAACTGCTACCAGCGGTAGTGAAATGAAATTCATCAGTGCCTCCCCAAAATGATTTGAGTCAAATTCAGTAAAGGCTCCCATCCCGATCAACAGTATCGGAGTTAATATCGGCAGTATATCAAGATAGAGGCTGCCGCCTTTTTCAAAATGAGGTTTGTCTTCCTCTTGAGCCATTCTAGCTGCTAACTTTTTATCATACGCCAACCATCTCTCCTTGACGAAATAAATAACAAACAACACCCCACCAGTCATCGCAAAGACAGCGACCACCAGATTGGCTAATAACATCCTGCCTATTTCCAATTCCAGCAGCGCGGCAACAGCCATTGGCCCCGGAGTTGGCGGGATCAGCGTGTGAGCAACGGTCAAGCCAGCCGCCAAGGACAAACCAAGATAGAGGACTGGTTTTTTACTTTTAACCGCGAGAGATTCCGTAACCGGTTGCATCAATATATAGGCTACATCTACAAAAACGGGTATGGATATCAAGTAACCGGTGAACCCCATGGCCCAGGGTAGTCTCTTTCCTCCTACACTCCCAACAATGCGATCCGAGATTCTGAATGCCCCTCCCGTTTCTTGTAATACCTCACCAATAAAAGCACCCAGAATAATGATTACGGCGATCCAGCGCAAGGTCTCGCTAAAGCCCTTCAACAATACATTTGCGGTTTCTTCTCCTCCCATTCCCAACGACATACCTAAAGCCAAGGCGATCAGTAATAGGGCAATAAATGGATGTATATTCCATTTGGATATGAGTAAGATTAAAATCAAAAGAAAACCAAATAATATCCCTATGCTGAGTAACATGATTTACTGTTTTTTACATCGGTTCAAATTATGAAGCTGGATACCTAAGTCATAGAGACGAGCCTGGAACCTCTATGCGTGCCACCTCTCCCACCAAAAACAGATAAGCACAAAACCCCAAAAAGGCCAAGGCACCAATGTACAGAAGCGCCGGTTGAAAATCGCCGCCTTGTGCTAAATAACCGATCACAATTGGGGTAATCACCGCAGCTAGTCCGCCGATTAGATTAAATACACCTCCGACTAAGCCAATCATTCCTCTTGGCGCTAGTAATGAAACAAACACCCAGGAAATCGATGCCAAGCCATTCCCAAAAAATGCTAAGGAAAGAAAGAATATAACAAGCCATGTATTATCGGTATAGTTTGCCCCGACAATGGAGAGTGATAACAACATGCCCAACAACACAGGAGCTTTCCGTGCCAGCTCATTGGAGTACCCTTTGCGCACGAGCGCATCCGAGCTAAAGCCCGCCAAAAGTACCCCGACGAAGGCAGCCAAGAAAGGCAGGGATGCCAACCAACCCGACTTGATAAAATCGAGTCCTTTGTATTCTACAAGATAAGTAGGAAACCAAGTCAGAAAAAAGATAAATAAAGATCCCAGACAGAATTGCCCCAAGTAGATACCCCATAGTTTCCGATGGACAAAGGCTTCTTTTAGATCTGACCAAGAGAAAGTTGAAGCATCATTATCTTCCCTTTTTTCCTCAATTAAACCTCCCCCCGATTCAATATAGTTCAATTCTGCTGGATTAACCCCCGCATGATCTTGAGGGTCTCGATATAGAGTGTACCAAATGACTGCCCAGATCAGACCTATAACACCAGTGACAACAAATAATCCTCGCCAACCTAAATGATTCTGAATGAGAATCAAAACCGGAGTTAGAAAGGCCAAGCCAATGAATTGTCCCGAGGTATAAATAGCAATCGCTGAAGCTCTTTCATTTTCAGGAAACCAACTTGTTACGATCTTATTATTGCAAGGATAAGAAGGGGCTTCAAACAATCCTACTGCTGCCCGACAACCGATTAAGGCACCCAAAGAATTGACAAAGCCTTGAATAATAGTAGCGATAGACCAAAAAACCAACATAAAGGGATATAGGATTCTTGGTTTTATATAATCGACTACTATCCCTCCTGGAATCTGTAGAGACGAGTAGGTCCAAGCAAAAGCTGAAAATACCAATCCCATTTGGACGGTTGTAAGTCCTAATTCATCACTGAGGGCTGAAGCAGCCACAGAGATATTGCTCCGATCCATATAGTTAATCACGACCGTCATAAAGATCAGGGTCAGGATATTATAGCGCTTTCGCGTGGGTTGGGTGATGTTAAGGGAATTCATCTTTTAGGTGTTGTTTTTCTCATGCTGTTCGACATTTTACTCCAATGGGGTTTAAAAGTTTAGGGTTGAAGGTTTATACCTCGGAATTAAACCTTCAACTGATTAACCGTATTTCCAGTAGCATGAATTTTTCTTTACCATTCGGTCACGGAGCCATCTTCATTGCGCCAAATCGGATTTTTCCATTGGTGGCCGACCTTAGCCGCTGTTCTTACTTTTTCTTCATCAATAGTTATACCTAGCCCAGGCTCCTTTGGCAAAGGGACGAAACCATCCTTAAGTCCAAAGACCTTAGGATCTTTCAGGTAGTCTGTTAATTCAACTCCTTCTCCATAGTGAATGCCTAAACTGGTTTCTTGGATCAGCGCATTGATACAGGAAAAATCTATTTGCAGTGCTGCAGCTAGTGAAATCGGCCCCAGAGGACAATGCGGAGCAATAGCAATGTCATAAGCTTCGGCCATAGTCGCGATTTTTTTGACTTCAGAAATACCGCCAGCATGGCTTAGGTCAGGTTGGACAATATCCACCCATCCTTCTTGCATGATTCGCTTAAAGTCCCAGCGAGAGTACATACGTTCTCCCGTGGCAATGGGTATGGAAGTGAAGGATTGCAGATGCCTCAAGGCTTCATTGTTTTCCGATAGCACTGCTTCCTCTACAAAATAAGGATGATAGGGTTCCAATGCTTGTGTCATAGCTTTGACCATCCCCTTATGGACCCTTCCGTGAAAGTCTACGCCGATCGGATATTGATCACCTATGGCCTTTCTGACAGCCGCTAGTCTTTTGGCGGCTTTCTTGACTTGATGTGGGGCATCGATCCACTCCAACTCATTGGTCACAACCATTTTCACGGCGGTAAACCCATTTGCAATCCGCGCTTTGGCGGCTTTGGCCAGTTGCTTGGCCGTCTCGCCATGTACCCACCCGTAGATTCTCATCTTTTTTCTTACCGCTCCACCTAGCAACTCATAGATAGGCACCCCTAAGGCTTTACCTTTAATGTCCCATAAGGCTTGATCAATACCAGATAACGCACTCATCAATATTGGGCCACCCCGGTAGAAGCCTCCTCGATAAATCATCTGCCAGAATTCTTCAATCTGATTGGCAGGGTGTCCGATCAAATAAGGAAGAACCTCTCGTATAGCTGTTTCTACCGTATCTGCCCGTCCTTCAACGACGGGTTCACCCCATCCACTAATACCGTTCTGGGTAGTGATTTTCAGGAACAACCAACGTGGTGGAACCTTGAAAATTTCTACCTGGGTAACTTGTAGGCCGCGAAGTGGAGATACTTTTCTTCTTTTTTGACTTTTGGACATGATGATATTTACTTATGAAACATGCGCCTGGCTAATATTTAAGGTATTTTGGGAATAGAGATATCGACAAGGAATTTCATAGTTTTGGTTAAGTACCCCCTGCATCTCTAGAAGGATAAGCAGAAAATAGATGGTCTCCATTCCCGTTTAATTTTCATCGATTATGCATTGGATTTCATAGCCACCTGAATCTCTTCAATCGTCATATTCTTGGTCTCTGGTAAAAAGAAATACAAAATGACTAATCCGATGGCGACCGTCACGGCATAAAAAAGGAAGATGGCACTTGAGCCCATAGTTGATAATTGCCAGGGAAAGAATTGCTGAACTAGATAACTAGTCACACTGGTAATCAGCGCAAAAAATGGGATGGCAATGCCACGGAGTGATATCGGGAATATTTCTGAAAATAGCACCCACATGATCGGGCCTACGGAAAAATGAAAGGCCGCGATGAAACTTAGTATTCCAATCAAGATAAGCATTCCATTCATCGAAGCAGCCTTTTGCAATAAGAGACTGGAATGGTCACGAGCATCCTCCTCCCCTAGTATTTCCCTCAGGGCCTGTTTAAATTCCGTATCACTTTCAAAGATTTTATCATTTAAGGTAGCAAGCCGATCCGCATTGGGTACAGCGGTCATATCGGAGATAGCTTCTTGGGTAATGGTATAGGTAGCTTGCTGAAAACCAAAGGAGCATATCCCCAAGCTGGCAATGATCCATACCATGCCCCATAGAATCATGGGGCGTCTACCTATCTTATCTATTAATAGCAATGATAGCACTGTAAAGACTACACTAGTCAGACCAATCCAAATGGCCTGTTGAAAGGCGGCATCTGTTCCGATACCTAATTGCTCTATTACAGTCGGGGCATAGAACAGAATGGCGTTGATACCAGTAGACTGTTGGACGATGGCGATAGTGATCGCAACAACGAAGATAACGCGCATGTGCTTGCTGAATATCTCCTTCAGCTGTTTTCCGATAGCATAATCTTCGCTGCTTTTGGCCAGACTGGACTGTATTTCTTTTATCTTTTGGGTGATCTCATTAGCGGGTATAATTTGCTGTAGTGTTTGTTTAGCTGCTTCACCTCTCCCCTTGTACAATAGCCAATAGGGGCTTGGGGGGATGGTAAATAATAAGCCAAACCAAATGAGTGCTGGCAATATCTCAGTGCCAAGCATCCAGCGCCAGGTATGCTCAGTGATCCCTAAGGTGTCGACCCAGGCTGCTCCTGAGTTGGTAGCCTGGAGAATGTAATTGTTGATAAAATAGGCTGCAGATAAACCAACAACAATATTGATCTGCGTCATGGAAACCAACTTTCCCCTATAGGTTGAAGGTGCAATCTCTCCGATATACATGGAGGCCAAAGTGATAGAACTGAAGGCAAGTCCTCCTAGAAAACGAGCAGCAACCAAAGTGCCGTAATTAGGTGCCAAAGCAGAACCGATAGCAGAGACCAGGTACAAGGAGGCTATGATTTGCAGCGTTTTTTTACGCCCCAGCCAATTACTGGCATAGCCTGCCAAAGGTAGAGCCAATAATACCCCTAAACCCGGCGCACTAACCGCAGTACCTAGTTGCCAGTCAGACAACCCAAATTCCTGGGTGATAAATTTCACCGTTCCAGAGATCAGAGCCGCGTCTAATCCGAATACAAAACCGCCCATAGCAACGATAGTAGCGTAGGTAAATGCGTTTTTTTGGTAGTTCATTTTCTAGGCTTAAGTAAAATTACTTTAATGGTCGAATGGCAATGTCATCAATATAGAGCTTGGCCGCCTTTATTTTCGGTATATCCTCCTTTCGAATTTCTATCTTAAATTGATCCGAGTCGCTAGAAGAAGCAGACTTTGTAAATTCTTTTTCGATATTTAACCATTGACGTCTTGCTAATCCGCTTAGATCAATCGGGATTTCCAACTTCGGGTTTTCGAAGGAAAGATAGATTTTCTCTACTGCTCGACCTTGCTCCAAGTAAACCTTTAAGGATAAAGTGTATTTCCCAGCGGGAATATCGATGGCGCCCTCAGGTGATAAGGCTACCACTTTTTCTGTTTTCAGGTTTTCGTTTTTCCCAAAACCAGTAAAGGCCAAACTGTTTACTCCTGATGCATAATCTCCTTCATTAATGATGAAATGTTTACCAGTGATAGAATCAATCAGCCAAAACTTTTGATACTCATCAGGAACCGAACTCTCTGGTAAGAGGTCCAAAGGTTTGGGGTTCTCTTCATATAAAATTGGGCCTTCAAAACCATAAAATTGCCGCGGTAGCAAATTATTATCTGGCTTTTGCCAGACCCGCATGTATTCGATTTCAAAGTCAACCGGTAATTCCTCCTTATGGGGAAGGCCCAGCCATTTGAAAATTTCTGAATCTAACCAAACTTCCATCGGATTATTCAATACCCAATCGGTACCCAATTCATCCTGCGTGACTTCATCTACTAGCTTCCCATCCAGGAATATCTTTAGATAATCCACGCCCCACTCGACCCCATAGATGTGAAAATCATCGGCGGTTCTAAAGGGGAGCTTATTGTTTTTGTATTTATAGGCCCAAGTGGGTCTGACGGCAGGCGGACTCCAATCGTGAATAGTTGTTTTTGTACCTGTAGCCTGGATGTCGCCTTTCTCTTCCTTTGGGTTCCCCATTTGCTCATATACATCCAGCTCTTGCTCATAACCAATAGCCCAAAATGCCCCCGTAATCGCAGCATTCCCCACTTTAGATTTGACTTCCATATACCCATTCAGGAATCGTTTTTTGGTGACCACAGCGGCTGTAGTGATGGGCAGCGGCTTACCTTCAAATTCTCCGTATTTGTCATTATTAGAACCGTCCGCATAGTTTTCATTGGCAAATGCGAAATCAGGTTCCCATTGGGTTCGCAGTTTTAGTTTGCCGTCTTCTACGATCACATTATGTGGTACAAACTGTGAAGGGGGGCGGCCTTTCCAGATGTAGTAGTCTCCATTTTGACCTTCAATAAACCACTTATTAGTATCTAGCGTATCACCATTAAATTCATCGCTAATTGCTTCATTGATCACCCACCCCCCTGAATTAGTTGGATCAGAGGCTGGGTAAATTCCTTTCTTTTGGCACGCCACATGGAAGGACAAGCTGATGCCAACCACTACTAGAAGTAGGTACTGTTTTAAACTAGGATTCATGTTTTTTCTTTTGTCATTACAATTTTCTGATGATCTTTTTTTGAATGGGGCACCTTGCCTTTTAAGGGTTCTACTTATTCAATCCATTTTCTTGACATCTACAAAAAGAGGGCCCTTTGCCAAGCGATCGATCTTTAGGTAGGCGTGAAAGTTGCCCTTGCCGGCTGGCAGTTTTACGTTTTTAAATACCACCTTCTTTTGCCCCTTTAGAAACCTTTGTTCATGACGAACATCGCGGAATTTTATATGAGCAACCCCCTCCGATGAGACGGCAGGAAGATCAAGGCTGATTTCGTATAGTCCTTCCTCGGTAGTAACTCGCCAATGTCCCAAATCATTTTTAGAAATCACTCTGGGGCCTCCCCAATCGAATCGAGATAAATTGACATGGGTTTGAGCCTTACTACCGAGATGAATATATTGAATCCCCTTGGCATCGCGTTCCTCTGTCACTTCATCAAACCAGTTTTCGTATTTGGCCAGCAAATCCTCTACGATCTCTGGATGTTGTTTGGCCAAGTTGATGCGCTCACTGGGATCATTTTCGACATCGTACAGTTCGAGCCTGTCCAGTACAATCTTGAGTTCTTCGTCTTTCGGTTGGTACAAAATACCATGAGGGTTATCGTGTGGACTCACCAACTTGTATCGTTGTGTACGAGCGGCAAAATGCATGTATTTAAAGGGGGTAGGGCCGTAATGCATTTGAGTAAAAAAAACGCGCGCCTCCTCCTTGACCGCTTGGCCTTCCCAGAGCGGTAAGAGGGATTGCCCATCAAGTTGTAGGTTTTCTGGCAGCGCGATTTTACAAGCATCTAAAAGGGTGGGAAAGACATCAATAATGGTTCCCATCGTAGCAGTTTGCCAGTTGCTCCTTAACTTTTTCGGCCATTGTACATAAAAAGGAACGCGGGTACCACATTCGTAAACACTTGTCTTAGTTCCCCGCAAATTCGCTACCCAACGCCCCGGATACACGTCGTTTTTGGTTCGGCGATGGCGTGGGCCATTATCAGAGAGGAAAATTACAATGGTGTTATCCGCTATCCCCAATGCATCTAATTGGGCCAATACTCGGCCTACATTTTTATCAATATTATCAATCATGCCATAGGTCAGGGCATTGTCTTCATGCAGTCCCATCTCTCGATATGGAGCCGCGTTTTCGTCGGGTACCTGTAAGGGGAAATGGGGTAAATTGGTGGCTAAGTAGGCAAAGAAAGGTCGTTGATCTTTTGCACCAATAAAATCTATGGCGGCATCTGTGAAAATATCGTCGCAATAACCTTCGTATTTTTTGGACACATTATTGTGCTCTAGGATGGGATCAAAATAAGTATTACCAGGAGGGCCAGCCGCTTGTCCTATTCCCCCACCCTTGTGTACCAAAGCTTCTTGAAAGCCCTGGTCAGTTGGTCGCATAGGGCAGTTATCCCCCAAATGCCATTTGCCGAATATCCCTGTCCGGTAACCATTCTCACTGAGAACCTCTGCTAAAGTCACCTCTACTGTATTCATAAAGTGATCCACCTGCGTGACGGCTGTGACCCCAGTGCGATAAGGGTATCTTCCCGTAAGAATAGCAGCGCGGGAAGCGGAGCAATTCGGGTAGGAAAAAAAATGGGACATTTCTAACCCTTTTTTTCCAATGGATTCAATGTGGGGTGTTATCAGGTAGGGGTTACCATGTGCGCCGATATCGCCATACCCTTGGTCATCCGTCATCATTAGAAGAATATTAGGACGTTCTTGTCCTAACACCCAGCAAGAATGTAAGAGGCTAAATAGCAGCACTATAAGAAAGCTATACTGCCTACGGGTATTTGGTATTTCTTTCCTAAAAATAGCGTAATTGACCATGTCTCTAAGTGTTTAGGTAATGCCTAAGTATTCCAGATTACAGGCATGAATACTGTCATTTCCGCCAAACCCCGATTGCTCCAGGCAAAGTAGGGAACCAGCTGAGTCGGATATTTTTCCCATGTTGGTCTTTTCAGTGGCCGATACAATCCCTCATTCTCATCCTTCCTTAAGTGTAACGATCCATTGATGACCGAAACGCCTCCTAAGAAATCAGGTAGGTACTTGGATTCCAGGTTTTCATTTCCAGGTATATATACATTCAAAATATCCGTTCCCTTTGGTAGGTCTGGTGATTCGACGCAGTAGACAATGGGGCCGCGTTTAACGGCCACCTGATTCCGGACTTCTTCAATTCGAGGATGGCCTTCGACCAGTTGAATATCCAGGGGCAAGGCCAGACTGATGACATCACCAGCCTTCCATCGTCGGTTGAGGGTAACAAAAGAGCCTCGCTGAATCGTGGCTTCCGTCTTTTCTCCATTAATAGAAACAGTAGCTCCCGCTGCCCAATCTGGGATGCGGAGGAGGATATCAAAAGGAGTAGTCTTGGCCGCTTGTATGGTGATTTGTACCGCCCCATCCCATGGGTAATTTGTTTTTTGGAGCCATTGAATTTTGGAGCCATCGAGTAAAGTAGTATTCAATTCGTTCCCGCCATAGAGATTCACGGCTATTCCATTCTCGGTTCGGCTATAGGCCCAGCTTGCCAGTTTGGCTAAAGTTCGTACCAGGTTGGGGGGACAGCAGAAACACGCCAGGTAAGGTTCACGATTGGGTGTTTCGGTTGCATTTTCATGCGCGTCATAAGCCCTCGAATTGTGGATCATCCGAAGGGGGTTGGCATAAAAGTAGTTTTTCCCTTCTATGCTAATACCTGAAAGGCCACTATTCATCAATACCAATTCAATAATGTCGGCATATTTGGATTCGCCCTTGAGGCCTAACATGCGGTAACTGAACATGGCATTGCAAAGATTGGCGCAAGTTTCATTATAGGCTGTCATATTGGGCATCATGAAATCGTCGATGAAGCCTTCTTCGATCTTATCACGGTTGGAAGAAGCACCATAGTGGGTTTGTCCCACGGCTCCTGTGACATACATTTTCTTTTGGGTCACGCTTTCCCACAGCCGATCCAGCGCCTCAATTAAAGATTGCTCCCCCGTTTCTGCATAGACGTCGGCAGCCCCAGCATAGTAGTACAAAGCCAATACGGCATGACCTGCGGCCTCATGGGCTTCTCGCAAGGGAATCCGTTCTTGCACCATATCACCGATCGGATAGCCTTCTGTTGTGGGATGATGAATAACCTCGTATTTGCCTCGACGATTGATGAAGCGTTCAGCTAAGGCTAAATACTTTTTGTCTTTACTAATTCGGTATAACTCTACTAAGCCCATAATCTGCGTCTGGTTGAAGCCAAAACGCCCAAACTGTTTCGTTTCGGGGTAGAAAATAGTATAGAGTAAATCAGCGTGTTTGATGGCTAGATCAAGAAAATTACTTTGCCCCGTTACGCGATGATGTACACAAGCACTGATGAGTAGGTGCCCCGTATTGTACATTTCATGGTACTTGCGGTTCTCATAACGGTCCACCTCCGGCCTGAGTTGGATTTGAGTTTGTAAGTAGCCATCCTCCATCTGTGCTTGCGCGATGATGGCAATGTGTTCGTCCAACTGTTTTAGCAGTTTTTCATCCCCATTCTGTGCGTATACATAAGCAGCAGCTTCCATCCATTTATAGAAATCGCCATCGTGCCAGAACATCCCCTGGTGCTTTCCCTCTTTCAGACCCGCCGCAATCTTGAAATTATTCAAGGCATGGCCAATATCTCCACATAGCAAATCCCCCATATAGGGCAGCATAGATTCTTCACAAAGCTTGAACTTATTAGCCCAAAATCCTTCCGTCCATCGACAATCGCCAATATTGATATTTGCCCATTGAGCAAAGGGTCTCTTTTCGATAACTTTAGTAAGCTGATTTTTCATTTCTCATTTTGATTATTTTTTCCGATAACACCGTACCATTGATCAGATAGTTTAGTATCCAATACCCATTCCGAAGGATTCAGGTCAATAGGACGTTCGACAGGCATTGCTTCAAACTCAAAATTGTTATCCACAGGACTTGGCGTGACTTCCTCTTTCTTATCACAGGAGATCAACCAACAGACTAGGACAAATAAGGATAAGAATCGATTCATTTGTAATGGATTATTTTTCGCTATTAGGCTCCTGTAAAGGAAGTGCAATTAATAGAAAGAAAATGAATAGAATTTACCCTGTGGTTACATTATTTTACCTTTTTCTTATTGGAAAGACCAGCTCGGCTCGCAAGGCGTAAGGCTCGCTAAATCAAATGGATACAAGAGTCTATTTATCAGGTCAGATAATGATACTGCCGATAAAATGGTTTCATTTTTTGTTGTAGGGAAGTAGAAATGATCTGCTCCATCAAAACCAGTAGGCTCTTCGAGTAATGATCAAGTTCTGATGGTCCAATAATTCAAAGACCGTTTCGATTGTTGCGGGTAAGGGTTTATTTCCTTTCTTTTTGGAAAAATTTAGATTGATCTCGATAGGCATCCATTCGATCAATATCCACATTTTCAAATTTGCGTTTCAATAGCCAACGCGGCCGTTCCAGGGTAGACTCCCATTGGAAAATCAGCTTGTACAATTTCCTTACTTTCTCAGGATAAACTGCTGCTAGGTTATTGAGTTCCCGTTCATCATCTTCGATGTTATATAGCTCTGCAGGTCGGTCCGGATAACGGATGAGCTTCCAATCTCCATCTCGAACGACGGCCCGTGCATCTTTTTTCCAAAATAACCTTTGATGTGGGCGGGCTTTTTGGTCTCCTTTTACAAAGGGTAATAGATTGACGCCATCCAATTGCAGGAGTGAATCAGCATCTCCTCCAGCTGCTTCAAAAAAAGTGGGTAAAAGATCCATTGTACTGACGGGATGTGAATAAGCGGTATTTTCTTTCAATACTCCCGGCCAACTCATCAGAAAAGGGACACGTATCCCCCCTTCTAAGTGATTGGACTTAGTACCAGATAAGGGATAATTGCTGGAAGCATTTTTGTCGGTCGGTCCACCATTGTCATTGGTAAAAACCACTAGTGTATTTTTATCCAGACCTAGTGCTGCCAATTGGTCTAGCACTAGCCCACTTGCCCTATCGAGTGCAAGGGTCATAGCTGCCACTTTTTGACGGTTCCCCTTTAGGTTCGGGAACTGTTGCAGATCTTCTTTTTTGGCATCCATGGGCGTATGCACGGCATTAAAGGAGAGAAAGATGAAAAAGGGTTGGTCTTTGTTTTCCTCTATAAACTGTACTGCTTTCTCAGCTAATACGTCAGTTAGATAGCCATCGTGTTCCTGAAAATGACCAAAGCCTTCCTCCAATTTATTTTGTACTTCTCGCGGTGTACTGCTGTACGGGAAATAGTCTCTAGCTCCTCCTCGAAAGCCATAGAATTCATCAAAGCCTCGTTTAGTGGGATGAAAACGATCAGCACCTCCCAAGTGCCACTTCCCATAAAAAGCCGTTTTATAACCCCTTGACTGTAGGTATTGCCCCATCGTTTTCTGATCCAGCGGCAAGCCCATTTCTATACCGTCGGCAGCAGAGTTTTTACTCATAAAACCCGGCACATTATTTTCTTCATAACCAAATCGTTGTTGGTACATTCCGGTCATGAGACCTGCCCGCGAAGGGCCACATGTAGGGTCTGAAACATATGCTTGTTTGCACCTTACACTCCGCCTGGCCAGCGCATCTAAGTGGGGAGTTTTCATGATTTTACTCCCTTGAAAGCCAAAATCCGCATAGCCTGCATCATCTGCAAATAGCAAAACAATATTGGGCCTTTCTTGGGCATTGCCCCCCCCTAGGGAAGCAAGGAATACGAAGATCGTTAGGACGTATTTCATTTTAATATGGCATTTAGAGCGGCCTTAAGTACTGTGGAACAAAAGTAAATTTAATGCCAAAAAGGGCAGGAATCCCATCACAGAAATAGGATTGCCGATCGGGTCTGGGTTCCTTTTTTCTGCTATCGAAACGATCTAAGCTTTTGGCCTTCTGTACCCCTTCTTCAAGACCTATTTGAAAATACCGGAGGGGGTTCCTCCGGTATTCTTTTTTTACTAAAAGTAATCGTAATAAGATTTCTAGATAGAAACAGATAGAAATCTTGGTGATGATATAAGCAGGCTATAAATTAGTAGCCAGTGTTTTGTAACATGGATGGTGCCTTTTCAACTTCTGTTCTGGGTATGGGAAGATAATAATGCTTTTCGAAATAAGGTCGACTTACTACCGTAATTTCTTCGAAGGAAAGGGAGCCATCTGCTTTTTTCGTCCATTTTAGTCCTTTGATATCAAAGCCTAAATGATCCTGTTCCATCCATCTTCTTTCATCAAAGAAATTATGGCCTTCGAAGCATAGCTCCACTCTTCTTTCTCTTTTAATCGCTTCAAGGAGGTCTGTTCCGGCAGCTGTAATTTCTGGCTGGAGGGCTCTGCTAGAGACTTTGTTCAGAAATTCTCGTGCTGCAACTTCATCCCCAGTGTGGTACATAGCTTCTGCATAGTTCAGGTAAATTTCCGCTAAACGATACAGCACATAAGGACGGTTGGCAGAAATTCCACCTGATACCTCAACACTTTCATCTTGGAATTTTCTGATATTGTAGCCCGTCTTGGAAGAATGCTGCTTATTACCTAGCCCTTCTGGAGAATCTACACCGTGTGGAAAGGCATTCACATCTTCAGATAAATAGTACTGAATATCACGCCCCCTAAATTGGGCACCATTGAAAAGCAGGTTAGCATAATATCTCATTTCCCGGCCATCATTGGGCTTTGCTGGATCAAAAGTACCACCATTGGTGCTAGTACCATCAGCCATATTGAATTGTAGCGCAAAATTATGGGTAGGTGAGGATAAAGCCCAACCATCAAACCCATTAGGGGATTGTGTTTTGTCCCAAAGCGAATTAGGATCAGTACCGAATTCATAAAACTCAGAACCGTAAGGACGAGCGAATAGCATATCAGCATTGGGAGAAATAAACATTTTTTGGTATTCATCCGAATTGCTGACTGGAATTAGATCCCGAGCACCTACTAGATCAATTACGGCCTTAGCGGCAGCCGCAGCATCTTGCCATTTAGTACTTTTCGTATAATCGTATAATGGGCCATTGGGTGTGGTATTAGGATCGTGTAATTTACTAGCCGCATACAAGAGGGTTCTCGATTTCACAGCTAAGGCTGATAACTTTGTCGCTCGGCCAAACTCACCATCTGGTCTGGTTGCTGGAAGTATGGCAGCTGCTTCATCCAATTCCTTTACAATGAAGTCTACACATTCTTCGTAACTGTTTCTCGTCAAGTCAAAGTTATCTTCTAAGCCTAAAGCCCTCTCCATAATCGGTACTCCACCGTAGAATTTTATCAATTTGCTGTACAAGTTTGCTCGTAGAAATTTCATTTCAGCTTTGAGCATGTTGACCTTTTCTGGATCAATCTTCGCCGCTTCACTGGCATCTACTCGATCCAAGAATTCGTTCGTCATGCGGACATAGTCCCAGTAATTATTCCACTTTTGACTAAATACACCTGTATTACTGGGTGTCCAACCTGCTCTTACTCTGAATAAATCTCGATTTTGGAAATTGAATTTGGCTTCAAAAGAAGCGCCTTCGATATTAAATCGTCGGCTCCACCATTGGAAGCGATTGAGTCCCCAACTTTCTGTACTATTGTACGCGGTAAAGACTAATCGCTCCAGCTGGTCGGGGTCATCATAAATAAAGTCCTCGGCAAATGCATCTTTAGCCTCTGTTTCTAAGATGTCCTTTTCGCAACTAATGGTAGCGAATATTGCCATCGCAAAGAAGGTATAAATTATATATTTATTTTTCATTTTATCAATTTTTTGATTCTAAAAAATGGTTCACGGAAGCCATGAACGGCATTCTTTATTCAACTTTCTACTAGTTGAAAGTCAGGTTAACACCAAAGGAATAGGACTTCAAAGAAGGATAAGTACTATCTCTAAAATTGTCGTATCGACTCGCCTCGGGGTCTAAGCCTAAGTCGTATATATCAGAGAACATCGTTAGCAGGTTAAGTCCTCGGAAGAATACTCTAGCTTTACCAAATCGGACTTTTTCTTTTGAAAAAGTATAACCCAATTCTACCTCTTTCAAGCGTAGGAATGAAGCATCATGCAGCCACAAATCGGCTCCTTGGAAGTTCTCTGCTGAATTTTGATTACCGCTGTAGGGGTCTCCCTGCGTAAAAGCACGAGGATAACGTGCATTCGTATTTTGAGGGGTCCATCTTTCTGTAAATACATACTCTGGTAGGGCACCTGATTGATCAAAGAAAACGATGATTTCAGCATTGGCTTGTCCTTGCAGCAAAAAATTAAAGTCTAATCCTTTGTAGCTTATGCCACCTAGGAAGCCATACTGTATTTCAGGTACATTAGAGGAATAGATGCGGATGCGATCGCTGGCGTTGATCACACCATCTCCATTAGAGTCTATGTAATTCGGTTCGCCAGGTACGGTTCCATCCAGCTTGGCAGGAGCAGCATCTACTTGCGCTTGATTCTGGAAAACACCATCGGTAGGATATACGATGTACGAATCTAATGGGAAACCTTCTCGCCTCAACTGGTCAGGTACATCAGCAGCTTCGTCCATAAAGACGATTTTGTTCTTAGCTTGAGTGAAATTAAAACCCAAATTATAATTTACTTTTCCGACCTTATCATTCCATCCCATCTGTAATTCCCATCCGAAGTTGTCGACCTTTCCTAGGTTTTCTTGTGGCAAGGTAATGCCTGCTGCATCTGGGATGGAGGCATTTCTCGCGACTAGAATATCTTCTCGCTTTTGATAGAAGTAGTTAATATCTCCTGTTAACCTGTAGTCCATCATGGCAAAGCTTAGGCCTAAATTTTTCATATCTGCTGTTTCCCAGGTAATATTAGGGTTGGGAACATTGGCACTAGTATAGCCATTGTATCGAACACCATTGGTGCCAAAGATGTAGGAGTTGGGTTGGGTATTAGCTCCACCGCCAAAGTTGTATCGCGTCAGAAACTGGAATGGAGCAATTTGGTCATTACCCATCAATGCCCAGGAAGCCCTTAATTTCAAGGCATCAAATATGCCATTTCCTTTCATGAATTCTTCGTTTCCTAGAGACCAGGCCATTGCTACACCGGGAAAAGTGCCAAAGCGATTACCTGCTCCAAAGTTGCTGGAACCATCATGTCGCAAGGTTATATCAATGAAGTACTTTTTCTGGAAGTCGTAGGAAATAGAGCCGAAGTAATTCAATCGGGCCCACTCAGCAGAACCACCATTGGAATTCTGGCCTTCATCGCTACCGGCAAATAATTCAGGGCGGTTGTTGCTAGGGAAGTCTCTTCGTTCTGCCCAAAACTCGCGTTGACTAGAAGTAAACTGTTCCATGCCAACAAAGCCTCTGATCGTGTGCGCTCCGAAGGTCCTATTGTAACGTACCGTAGAATTCAGCATCAATTCATTAAATTTCCAAAATCTTTCGCGAAGTATATTCACGGCTCCTTGCTGAGAGAATCCTTTCTGCGGAATGTATGCGTTTGTACCTTCCTGGAAAGTATAGACGGTCCAGGGGGTGTACCAAGATTTAGTATCTGTACTCCAATTTCTAAGGCCTGCATAACTATTGATACTTAAGCCTTTTATCAACCAATCCAACTTCCAATCAAATGATAACCTGGAACGTAAGTTGTTGTCAATTCTATTAATGAATCCTCCCCGCGAACTAGACATGAGTACCGGATTTGCTCCATTCTCACCTCCCCACGCAAATAAGCCATTGGGATAGATGTCCACCTCGGTCGGTTCATTAGTATATATATGCTTATAGATAAAGCTTTCATTAACTCCAGGCTCATTGCGATCACCAAACCTTCCTGATAAATCTATCCCCACAGTAAAAGTCTCATGTAGTTTTACATCGATATTGGAGCGAAGCTGGTATTGTCTAAAATTCAAATCTCCAGACTCAAACAAGCCTACTTGGTCAATGAAATCCCCACTGACGAAATAATTCACTTTTTCGGCACCACCAGATACCGTCAGTGTATTTCTCCATTCTGGTGAAACGTCCGCTATAGTAGCATCATACCAATCAGTGCTTGGAAAGTTGGGATCATTTCCTGCAGCATACTTATTGATAGCGTCTTGTGAAAAAGGAAGTGCTTCCCCATTTCGGTCAGCCGCCTCATTTCGGTAAATGGCATACTGCTCAGAACTCATCAAGCGAGGAACGGAAGATAAGGTAGAAAGACTGTAGGCACTAGCCAAACTAATCACTGGTGCTCCAGCTTTACCTCTTTTGGTTGTAATCAAAATTACACCGTTGGCCGCTCTCGCTCCATAGATGGCCGCCGCTCCGTCTTTCAAAACGGATAAAGACTCAATGTCCTGCGGGGTCAGGTGAGAAAAAGACTCCGTTGGAATTCCATCGATCAGAATTAGTGGTGCATTATTACCTAAGGTGGATTTTCCTCTAATCAAGAGCGTAATATCATTATCAGAGCCCGGATAACCACCTCGGTCAGAAACGATCAGACCAGGCACACGCCCAGATAAAGACTTTGCTAAATCCTTATTAGTGGTCCGTTCAATATCTTCATTGCTCACCGTACTCACCGAGCCTGTGAGTTCCCCACGCTTTCGGGTAGTATATCCAACTACAACTACTTCCTCAAGGGCCGTGGCACCTGCGTCTAGATTGATATCAAATACACGCTGTTTCCCAATAGTAACGGACTGATTCGCGTACCCAGTGTAGGAAAATTCAAGTATAGTACTCTCGTCTGGGACGCTCAAGATAAAATTGCCATCGACGTCCGTTACAGTCCCAGTGCCCGTTCCTTTGATTAGAATATTCACACCGATAAGCGGGCTATTGTCTTCGGCATCGATAACAGAGCCAGATATATCAATCTGCCCAAAAGTAAAATGGGCGGTCAGGATCAGGACCAGGAAGCTCCACCATCGTTTTGTTAGTGATTTCAGTTCCATAATTACAAGTGATTTAAAGGTAAATGTGATAAATCGCATTATTGGCCTGAATGGAAAATCCGTTTGTATGCTAATGTTGACAGCAACTGGACCCCACCTATTAATTGCCAATACGCTGCTTACAAAGGAAAAAGAATTACAAGTGAGTTGGTTGGTAAATATTATCCGGTAATAGCATTATTTTACCCCTTTTATACAATAGGTAGAGGCAGAAGGGGATAAAGTGTAAGTTTAGGATAAAAAGCTCCCTATTTCTTGCTTGATAAGCATCAGGTGTTCTTCTAAGCCCTTGAAGTCTTGAGTTGCAATTAAGGAACTAGGAATCAAGGAACTACCCATTCCTACCCCGCTAGCGCCAGCTTCAAAATAGGAAGCAATATTCGCTAGGGAAACTCCACCGGTAGGGAGTAATCGTAGCGTATTCAGTGGGCTCAAGATGTCCTTGAGATAGGATGGACCTAGTTGTGTGGCCGGAAAGACTTTTACGGCTGAAGCCCCCAATTGCCAAGCCTTATAAATCTCTGTTGGTGTATAGGCGCCAGGGAATATAGGCAGCCCCTGCTGAACACTGGCCTTGATCACCTCTTCGTCAATAATCGGTGTTACCATGAAGGTAGCTCCGGCATTATTAGCTATAAGTAGGTCTTCCATTGTACAGACGGTTCCTGCCCCAACATTAAGTGTAGGAAACTCCTTGCGCAATGCTGTAATAATTGCTGGTGCTCCCTCCGTATTCATGGTAACCTCTAAGGTGGAATAACCGGTTTTGACATAGACTTCGGCAATGTACAAGATGGTTTTGGCGGACAGCCCTCTTAGAATTCCGACGATAGGCAGCATTTGAAACCTTTGCCAAGAGAAGGATGAATTAGTAGACATGTCTTTCAAGAATTTTTCTTTGTCCTACTAATTAAGCCTCTCCCAATTGCTGTTCATAGTAGAAGGTGAGGCCCTCTAGTGGAAAAAGAGAATGTAAGGTAAATTGGTAAAAGCGCTAGATGAATTGAGCAACTAACTGCCAGGTGAATATAGGCCATTGTATCCTTCAGGTCTGAGCGGCCAGCAGCGATCAAAAGCCCTTGATAAATCGTGGTTCTGGCCGCTGGTGATTGAGCCAAAATTCGTGGGGTTTTCACCAAGGAAAATTTCGACTAAGCGATCCGTTTTTATGACGCATAGACAGAAAATAGCGGCCTCCAACATTAATGAAATATTTGGGTAAGCTCCTGCTTGTGATCCAGTCAGACGATGGCCTGACTCACTCGTTTTTTGATTAGGTAATCATCCAAAGCAAAGGTGGAGCAGTCCACACCAATACCACTATTTTTTATTCCTCCATGCGGTAGGTAGATATCGTATTTCACCCCATTCAGTTGGACCTCACCAAACTCCAAGCCTGTGGCGAAGTAGTCTAGCGTTTGCCTGTTATTGGCAAAGACATAAGAAGCTAAGCCTGCCGACGTGTTGTTAGCCCACCTCAGCACTTCTTCCTCCGTACTAAAAGAAACGACTAAGGCTACGGGGCCAAATATCTCTCGCTGTAGAATTTCGGCCTGCGGGTCTTTCAATCGGATCAAGGTAGGCTGAAAGTAGTAGCCTGGCTGATCAATAGACTGGCCACCGAAGATCACTTCTCCCCCTTGGGCCTGTGCATTTGCCACGATGGTTTTTATCTTTTCGACAGATTGCCGATTGGCTAAAGGGCCCATTTGAGGTGAATGTGCCCTACCAAACCCAATCCTAGTTTGTTCAAATCGTTCTTTCATTCCTTCGAGAAATCGTTCCAGAACAGATTCTTGGATAAAAAAGCGATTGGGCGCTACACAGATTTGTCCCGTATTACTAGTCTTTAGGGTCGCGCCTAAGTCGATAGCAGCCTCAATGTCAGCATCTTCAAAAACAATAAAAGGCGCATTCCCTCCACACTCCATGCTGTAGCGTTTAATAGACGTCTTGCTACTTTGCGCAATTAGTTTTTGTGCAGTTTCCGTAGAACCTATCATGGTGATTAAACGTGGAATTTGGCTTTCACAAAGTGGAATGCCCACATTGGATACATCTCCACAGATGATATTGATCACCCCCTTCGGGAAGTTGATCTTTGCACATAATTCGCCAATAATATAGGCCGAAAGCGGAGAAAACTCTGAAGGTTTTATAATGATGGAACAACCTGCGGCTAAAGCAGGGCCCAGTTTGAAGCCTAGATTAAGTAGCGGGAAGTTATAAGCTAGAAAAGCTACGACCACTCCTAAGGGTTGTGAAATTACTTTATGGGTATGCGTCCCCTCTTTATCTGGTATAACTAAGTCTTCTCGCTTTTCAATTTCTTGCGGATAGTATTCCAGGGAATTAACAATACTCGTGATGTCCTCCGCTGTATTCTCCCATACCTTTCCCATTTCATACATAACACTGGTTCGCAACAAATCACTGTTTTCAATCAGTTGTTCTCTGAGGTCGGCAATCCAAGTCAAGCGTTCGGAAAGTGGTAAATTCGACCAGTACTTAAATCCCTGCTCAGCAGCCTTTAAGGCTTTTTCAGTATCCGCCTTTTGGGCCCAAGATATACTCCCGATTATCGATTCATCTCCTGGACAAATCAAATCATAGGTGCTATTATCAGTCGATGCTACCAGCTCCCCATCAATATATAAATGCTTATGACCAAAATCCATCTTATCGAGTTTAGTGTGGTTGCGCCAATTGACCATTCAAGTCATTGATCGCATATTTGTGTAAGGCTTCTTCATCCAGTTCAAAACCCAATCCAGGGGCATCCGTAATCTTCATTTCGCCATTGCAAAAAACCATATCCGTCGAAGTAAGCTCCTCTCTCAAACTGTTTTCGGTCCGATCATACTCCATGAAGCAAGTGGGCGACTTAAGACGGCCAGGCATGGTATCCATATTGGCAATGAAGTGCGCAGCAGTAGCAATAGCGATACCCGTTCCCCAGGTATGCGGTACAATTTCTACCCCGTAAACAGAAGCTAGAACTGCAATTCGTTTGGCTTCGGTGAGTCCACCACTGGCACAGATGTCTGGCTGTACAATATCGACGGATTTGGAGCTTAAGAGTTTTTGAAATCCAAACCTAAGATATTCACACTCTCCACCAGCGATAGGTATAGTTGTTTTGGTTCTTAATTCAGCGTATTGATCGTAATACTCTGGAGAAATAGGTTCTTCAAACCAATAGATATTATAGGGCTCTACTGCCTTGGCTAATTGTACAGCTTCTCTTAAGTTATAGGCATGATTGGCATCCATCATAAGATGGATATCGGGGCCTATTGCATCCCGAATTGTTTTCACATTTTCAATATCTTCTTCGATCCCCAGTCCCACCTTCATTTTCATCGCCCGATATCCGAAATCTGCATATTGCTTTGCCTCTACAGAAAGTACCTGACTCAGTTTTCCTCCTTCTGTAAAATACATTCCTGTAGCATAGGGAGTAATCGTATCTCGCTTCTTGCCGCCCAATAATAGATAGACGGGTTGTTCCAATATTTTACCTTTCAAATCCCAAAGTGCGACATCAATGGCACTCATAGCCGAAACGAGTACCCCACTACGCGCAAAGTCCAAGCTTCGTCGGTACATAGTGCTCCAGATAGTCTCGGTTTGTAAAGGGTCTTGCCCTACTACAAAAGGCGTTAAGTGTTCGATTCCAGCTTTGATGATGCTCGCTGGGCCATAACCTTCGCCCCATCCTACATGGCCAGTATCACTAGTCACCTTGACAATGCAAATTCGTCTTTCTGAATACTCCCACTGTGAAAAATAGAAACTCTGCTTTAATTTATCGGAAAGTACAAAGCTTTGTATGGATTTGATTTTCATATGCTAACAGCTATATCCTAATGAGTAATGATTAACACTTCTACAAATGAAGCGTGATACAACGGGATAAGCTTGGTTAAATTTACCTTCTTGTTGCATTATTTTACCCTACGACTAGCTTTTGCATATGGAGAAGGATATTCGTAGATAAAATACACTGATTAGTGCCTTAGTGATACTGAAAAATCCGAAGCTCAGGAAAGCCAATGCCTTACTAAGTACAGCGTGTAAAAAGCGGCGTTCGATCCAGCGCGCTATATTACCGATAGCATGTACGGGTCTGCGGCTTCTGCTTCGACTTTGATTTCGTATTTTTTCATAAACTCAGACGGGGTAACTTTCATGAACTGTTTGAATTGACGGTTGAAGTTTGTGATGGTATTAAAACCAGATTGGTAGCAAATATCTGAGATAGGACGATCTCCCTCAATCAAAAGCTTACAAGCATACCTGATGCGAATTTCATTGAGGTATTGGGAAAATGATTTATGGGTCCGCTTTTTGAAATAGCGACAAAACGAATTCGGTGTCATATGCGCTATGTCAGCGATTTCCTTGAGTTCAATTTTTTTATCAAAATTCTGCGTCAAATAACGGATTACCTCAGCCATTCTTTCCTTTTCATCCTTTTTAAAGGTGTTAGTAATAACATCCGAACAGAGTGGCGTGAAATTCTCACTTACTGATAATATATCAAGAATTTGTAATAACCCAATAATGCTGGAAAGGCCGTGACTCCCCACCAAGCCTACCATATGGTTATGAACCAGGTAGGTAGCAGCTTTAGAAAACTGCAAGCCGTGGTTGGCATTCTGAAACAAGGCTTGAATTTTTCTTGTCTCTGCCAATTCTAAAAATCCCTCTCCTAAAAAGTTAGATTCAAACTTTACGACAATTAGATCGACGGCCTCTCCTTCCGTCTCATTTTCATAATACTCCCTTTCATTTCGAAATAGATGGGGTACATTGCTCCCGATCAAGTATAATTCGCCAGGTCCAAAAGTACCAATGGAGTTGCCTACGTATCGCGTACCAGTACTTTTCATGAAGTAGATCAATTCCATTTCAGGATGAAAGTGCCAATTATGTTCAATACAGGGAATGGTGTCCTGTCTGGCTAGAAAAGAATAGTCAGGCTTCAGCTCAGTCTGCTTATAGGTAAGTTTCATTTGTGATCAAATTTCTATCCTTGAAATTAAGACACTCCAATTGTCAGAGAAGGTGTATTTGTACTCCTCATGGGAGGTCTAATATACGGATAAGCCCCTAATGTCGATCACAGGATGGTCTTTTGTGGTAATATAATGCTTTGTAGTACTCTAATTTACGCCTTTTTGTTCATGAACTGACGCCACGATTTTACCCCAGATTACCAAACCTCGCCCCGAATCTTTTATATTTATATCTTGCAGTCGAATACTTATCTATCGATCAAACATCAAAACAATGAAAAGAATACCAACCATTAAGATTTTAGTCGTACTATTTATCGTAGGGCTTTCCTTTGCCTTCATGGCCCACGGGAATAAGCATGATGATACGACGCATTCTCATCATGGCCATGATCACCACTCTTTGGCTGACCACCATCATCCGCACGAGCCATTGGTAGCGAATGCGAATGCAAACATGGATCGAGCCAAATTAGTAACGGGACAAGGAGACTTCATTTTTTCTTGGGACAAGGGCCTGACGGCAGCCTTCCCCGATGATGCCGTAGAATTCGAACCGGGTATGCACGGTGGATTTAATGAAGATCCTGAAACAGGCATCATTTATACGGGTATTCCAGGCTATGGCCTTTGCTCCATTAGTCCCGACCTGAAGACCTGGACCAAAATAGGAACGGACGAGCGCCTCAAAGACAATATTCACGGTATCGTATTCTTTGTACATAAAGGGAAGAAACAATTGGCAGTCGCGCAAGAAGGTAAGCGGGTCTTAGTGCTCAACCTCGACGGGACGATTGTAAGCGATATCCTCAAGCCTAGAGGTAATGAATTTGACTTTGTGCCCGCCAATGATTTCTTTGCCTCCAAAGGGAGCAACTTTGGCGTAACGGATGTTACCTATCTGGATGGGGTTATTTATGCCACTCATGGCTATTCTAAGGGGGACTTTGTACTCACTATCGAAGAAGTACAAGGCTCTTGGACTTGGGGTAAACTGGCTTGGGGTGGCAAAGGGAAAGCACCGGGCCAATTCCAAACAGCGCACGGTATTTACGCACATGAGGGACATCTCTTAGTAGCCAACCGGGCAGCTGGCCAGGTAGTAAAATTCCGAAAGGATGGCGCATTCGTCGAAACTTTTGACAACATCCCAGAAGGTAGCCTCGTCTGCAATGTTTCCTATAAATCAGAGCATTTCTTCTTCAATGCCTTGAGAGCTATTGGCGATCAAAAGTCGGCTCCGATATACGCGCATACAGGCGAAGAATTGGTGTCTACCATCGTTCCTGGTGATTTGGAGATTCCGGTGCTAACGAATATTCACCATGTTTGGCCGCACTATGTCAAGGCCGCTGATGGGTCTAAGCAATTATACCTACTTGTTCACGGTTGGAACAAAGGGAAATTTGCAGTATTGAAGTTGGAAGGATAGGTGATGTGGGCGGATTTTCTCGGTGGGAAATTGAAGACTGAGGCACGGAGCCTTGTTCTTGCCTTTTGATTTTGATTCTAATTAATATTTTGATTATATGTGACAGCAGGAGCTGTCGATAGGCGAGGACAGGACAAGGTACACAGTAGGAGCTCGTGTACCAACGGCGGATACGGCTGTATTCTAGCCTTTTGATTTTGATTTCCATTATCATTTTGATTCAACAAAGGTGGAAGTCATAGGTATCTCGCCACTTCAATCCTTCGCCTCAAAAGATAAATCCAGCTTCTGTACCTTAGGATCATTCTCCGGCGTCAAGGTGAAGTAGACTTCGATGACGCCATTTTC
>Ga0070729_10002215_pt1 | contig 25896 bp, 22 predicted proteins | sample tdDd472_FD_66725 | JGI IMG/M metagenome (GOLD analysis project Ga0070729, IMG submission 66725) | Marine sediment microbial communities from the Atlantic coast under amendment with organic carbon and nitrate - tdDd47.2 | ecosystem: Environmental > Aquatic > Marine > Coastal > Sediment | place... | reverse complement strand
CGGTCGCACGGCTCGCGGGAACTCGTGAAGGACAACCGCCTCCTGCCAGCCGGCTGGTCGCCCAAGCACGCGAACGCGGCCGCGACCAAGCCGATCGGAGTGGGGGCCGACGAAGACTTCGTCGCCGGATCGGACTCCGTCGTCTACATCGCGCCGGGACTCGAGAATCTCCCGTTCCCTTACACCGTCGAAGTCGCGCTGCTCTATCAGCCCATCTCGCCGCGCTATCTCGCGGAGCTGTTTGCCGTCGACCATCCGGAGGTCCAGCGCTTCCAGCGGATGTACGAGGCCGCAGGCAACGCGCCCGAAGTGCTTGCGCGCGACAAACTCGTCGTGATCGAGTAGGTAGCTGCGGCGCGGCGTACAATCGCCCGCCATGAATCGCCTGATCGTGCTCCTCGGTTGCTGCTGCGCGCTTGCGACGGCGCAGGAATCCTCCCCCGCAGCCCCCACCTATCACCTCTCCCGGTTCGCAGCCGGCAGCGGAGCAACGCAGGACGAAGGTGTCTTCAAACTGCTCGACGCGCAGGGGACGAAGAGTCAATCCAACGCGATGGCGTGGGACCTCGCGCAAGCGGGTGCGTTCGAAACGACGACGCTCGCGTGCAAGCTGCGCGTTCTCAAGGGCGGGGATGGCGGCGCGTTCGTGTTCCTCAACACGGCGGAGTACGGCGCGCACGGTGCCGCGCCCTTCGTGAAGAGTTGGGTCGAGCCGAACCTGCGCAAGACGTTCGCGGTTGGCATCGACGTGCACAACCCGAAGGACGAGCAGTGGTTCAGCGCGTGGGGCAACTATCGTGGGATGCCGCAGCGCGAGATTTCGCTGCATTGGGATGGGCGCGAGATCGTCAAACGCATGGCGCCGACCGAGTTTCGCGGTGACTGGGCTGACTGCACGATCACGCTGCAGCATGTCGTCGGTGGGGCTGAGGTCACGGTTCAGCTGGGGGAGTCGAAGGTCTACGACTGCTACTTCATCCCGACGCTGCTGCCGTACGAGGCGCGCTTGGCGATCGGGGCGGGTACACGCGCCGATGCCGTCACCGAGTTCGATGTGAAGGACGTGCGATTCTCGAACTCGACGCCGGCGGTTGCGCGTCGCACGCCCAAGCACTTCGAGATCTTCAACCACGTCCTGACGAACAACTCGAAGACGGCGTACGACGCCGAGGTAACGCTCCCGCCGGCGAGCTGGGAGTTCGGGCGCGTGATCCTGACGCTGCAGATCCACGACGCGGGTCCCAACTGGGACGAGTGGGATCGCAACGGCGAGATTTCCATCATCGACGCCGAGGGCAACAAGCGCGGCATCGTGCCGTTCATCACTTCGTACCGCACCGAGTGCTTTTGGCAGGTGGACGTGACGCACTTCCGGCCGTGGCTCTCCGGCAAGACCAAGTTCGAGGTGCGCGCCGGCACGACGTTCTACAAGAACCGCGGCTACATGATGAGTGTCGATCTCGACTTCTATCACGGCAAGCCGGAGCTGGAGCCGTACCGCGTCGTGCCGCTCTGGCACGGAACCGCCAAGTACAAGTCGGCCGAGAACCACTTCAAGGATTTCTTCGAGGAGCGTTCGGTCGACGTGGATGCGTCTGCGAAAGCCGGGCGTGTTTTCTTTTGCACCACCGGCCACTCGCAGATCGGCGAGTTCGTCCCGTCGAAGCGCACCCTCACGTTGTGGGGGGCGGCAACCGCCGAGGGGCAGAAGTTCGAGAACACGCTCTGGAAGGACGACTGCTATCTGAATCCGAACCGCCCGCAGTTCGGCACGTGGAAGTTCTCGCGGGCGGGTTGGGCGCCGGGCGACGTCGTGTGGCCGTGGTGGATCGACGTCTCGCAGCACATGCAGCCGGGCCAGGCCGCGGTCGTGCGCTATGAGCCGCAGCCCTACGACTTCGGGGACGACCCGGAAGCGCCAAAGCAGGCCGAGATCAACAAGGCGAGCCACGTTGTGCGCGCATACGTGATTCTGTATCGCACACCGGAGAACACGATGGCGGCGCCGTCGCTGCAGATCACCGGCGTGACGGGCAAGAGCAACGCGGCGAAGGCGGGCATAAAGCGGGGCGACTACCTGGCCGAGTACAACGGCATGCGGATCGAGTCCATCGCGGACCTGCGCACGGCGATCCAGGGGCTACCTCCCGGGACGGAGAAGGTGAAGGCGGTCGTTTATCGCGGCGTCGAGCGCATCGAGGTGGAGTTGGCGCCCGGGAAAATGGGCGTGAACCTCTCCGAAGGCTGACCGGGACTCTCGCGCTTTTTGCGAACGCGCGGCGGACGATCTCGTCTGATTGCGCATGGCGAGGCTCTTCTCCTACATTCTCACAGCGTTGGTAGCGGGCGTCGTCGGCGCGCAGTTGGCCACTCCGGATGTGCTTCCGCGCGCGCGGCGGGTCGAGACGATGCCGCAGCCACGACGCGAGTCGAGTGTGGCCGAGTCGGCGACCAGTCCGGTTGTTCGTGAGGTCGAGCCGACGTCGACGCCCGAGCCGCAAGCCGAGCCCACTCCCGCCGACGACCGGGCGGCACGGGCGGAGGCCGAAAAGCTCGAGGTGGTTGCGATCGACGAAGCAGCGCGCGCCGGATACCTGGAGTTGGTCCGTCACAACTCGACGCGCACGTTCGACGAGGAGGGCAGCCGCGTCGTGATCACTGTGGATCCGTTCGCGGGCGCGGATCAGCGGTTGGCGGCTGCGCTCGGCAATAGCTGGCTCGGGACGCGGAGCGTGAAGATCGAATTGGAGCGCGCCGAGTCGGGCAAGGTCCGCGTTCTCGATCCCGACCGCGGATGGCGCGAGGGGCTACGGCTATGGACCGACCTCGAGTTCGAGGAGGAAAAACTCCCGTCGTACCTCGCTCCGTATCGGGCGTATGTGCCGCGCTAGGACCGCGCTTCGCAGAACGTCTTGACGGCGTCCATGTCCTCTTCGACCGCCTTTTGGATCATGCCCCTGATCATCGGGTTCACGAGCTTCGGCAGGAGCTTGTACGCGTTGGCGTCCATCGTCATCGTGAGTTCGGTCTGATCGCCCTTGGGCTCCACCGTGAACACCGTGTCCCAGACCGTCCCGTGCGTGTCGGAGACGATGCGGACGCGGTCGTGGGGCACGTACTCCGTGACTTCCAGCTCGACGGTCGCCTCGCGGCCCTTCATCACTCGCGTTTCCCGGAATCTCGTTCCCACACCCGACTGTCGATCGGAGAGGAACTCGATGTTCGTGATGTTGGCCACGGCCTTGCGGAAGTTTTCGATGTGCGCGACCGCATCGAACACGGTTTCGGGCTTGGCGTGGATCTGGCGAGTGACGACGGTGCGGCTCATGGCTTCCCAGCATACCGTCTCGTCGATGGCCGCCGGGAACCGCTAAGATGTCGCTTGCATGGACCTGCACGCCTGGATCGCGCTCGGCACTCTGCTCGCCGCGGTCACGTTGTTCATCACCAAGTGGATTCCGCTGGAGGCCACGGCGTTGAGCATTCCGGTCGTGCTGGCCGTCACCGGCGTGCTGCCGGCGAAAGACTGCCTGTCCGGCTTCGGAAACGGAGCGGTCATCGCGCTCGGCGGAATCTTCGTCCTCGGCGCCGGGCTCAAGGAGGCAGGCGTGGCGACGATGGTGGCGCGCGCGCTCGAGCGCCTCGGCGGGACGAGTCCCACCCGCGCGATCTTCGTGATCATGTTTGCCGTGGCCGTTCTCAGCGCATTCATGTCGAACGCCGCCACGGTCGCCGTGTTCCTGCCCGCCGTGGCGGTGCTCGCGCGCCGTACCGGTATTCCGCCGTCGCAGTTGATGATGCCGCTCGCGTTCGCCGCCGTTCTCGGCGGAACGCTGACGCTCATCGGCACCACGCCGAATCTGCTTCTGAGCGATCAGTTGTGGACGCGCACCGGTGAGGGGCTCGGCATGTTCGAGTTCTCCCGTATCGGGATTCCGATCACCATCGTGGGCATCCTGTACATGGCGCTGATCGGCTGGCGACTGCTGCCCAAGCTCGACCCGCGTGCGCATCTCGGCGGCGCCCAGCCCACCGACCTCGCGCGCCAGTACGGTTTCGGGAAGAACCTCTATCGCATGAAGGTCCCGGGGATGTCGCCCGTCGTGGGCCGGACAATCGCGGAGATCGGGTTCCGCAAGCGCTACGAGCTCGACGTCATCCTGGTGATGCGCTCGGCGGCGCTTGGACAGAACGCGCAGATGCCCGATCCAGGCTTCGTGCTTGAGGCCGACGATCAGTTGTACCTCGAGGGCGAGGCGGAGGATGCATGGCGTCTCGCGGAGGAGGAGACGCTCCAGTTCGGGATCACCGACGCCGACGAAGTCGAGCGCTTGCTGGGACGGGGGGTCGCGCTCGCCGAAGTCACGCTTGCGCCGCGTTCCGAGGCGGAAGGCAAGACGCTGGAGGAGCTCGCCTTTCGCAAGAACCACGGCCTGAACGTTGTGGCCGTGTGGCGCTCCAGCGAGGTCATCAACACGCGGACTGCGGGCCTGCCCTTGCGCATGGGCGACGGCTTTCTGCTCGCCGGGCCCTCGCGCCGGATTCGCAGGCTTGCCAAAGATCCGAACTACGTTGTTCTCGGCAACGGTACGCAGCGCGCGGAAAATCTCGGGCGGGCCCCGCTCTCCCTGCTCCTGCTGCTCGTTGCGATCCTGCCGCCGCTGTTTGGATGGTTGCCGCTCCCGATCAGCGTCCTGGCGAGTGCCCTGCTCATGATCTTCACCGGTTGTGCGTCCCCCAGCGGCGCGCGCCGGAGCTTCGACGTGACGATTCTCTCGCTGTTGATCGGGACCATTCCGCTCGGCTTGGCGCTTGACCAGACCGGTGTGGCTGCACACCTGGCGGACGGGATCCTCCAATTGAAGGATGTCGTCGGCGATCACGGTCTGCTTGGCTGCCTGTTCCTGGTGTCCGCAGTCCTGAGCACGACGAGCAACAACGGCGCGGCAGCGATCATTCTCGCTCCGGTTGCCGCCCGCGCCGCCGAGGGTGCGACGTTCGATGTGCCCCAGGCGTTTTTGGCGGTCGCCTACGGCGCGAGTTGCGCTTTTATCCTGCCGTTTGCCCACCAGTGCAACCTGATGGTGATGAGCGCGGGCGGCTACTCGACGCGCGATTTCCTGCGGGTGGGGATTCCGCTCAGCATCCTGATGGCGATCACCACTGTCGTGCTGCTCGGGCTATGACTTCTTGCCGCCCTTGAGGAGCATGCCGCCTCCGAGGATGACCGCCACCACGCCGCCTCCAAGGAACCACATCGAGCGATCCGTGGGTGAGCCCTGAAACGTCTCGGAGACACTGGATTGAAACGACTCCTTCTCCAGCCAGCCCACGTAGAGCAGGATTCCGCCACCAATCAAAAGGGCCACCGCGATTACTTTCGGACTCATTCGGACCTCCTCGGCCACACCTTAGTCAATCGTTCGTCCGCCTGCTCCGGGAGGGCAACGTCTCAGATCGGGGCAGGTGCATGTTCGGGGGCGTTGCGCGATCGCCGATAGAAACTGTGCAGCGCGGTTCTCCGTGCTGAGTGGCATGAGGCATCGGACCAGGGGAATCTGTCGCGTTGGCGCCCGGAATGCGTCGGCGCGTGATGGGAGGGGTGACGGAAGTCACGCTGGAGGGTCGGCGTTCACGCTGATCGAGATCGCCATCGTTGTGGTCATCATCGCGACGCTCTCCACCATCGCGGTTCCGGTCTACTACCGGATGATGCAGGCGGCGAAGGCGGAGTCGACGGAAGGGGAGATGCGCCAGATCCAGACGGCGATCACCGAGTACCTGGCGACGGAGGACGAACTGCCGGAATCGCTTGCGGATGTCGGGATGGCCGACGTTCTCGATCCGTGGGGTCGCCCCTACCAGTACCTGCGGATCGCGACGCCACCCGGCGGCAAGAAGAACAACGGAAAGGGCAAGTTCCGCAAGGACCACTTTCTCGTTCCGATCAACTCCGACTACGACCTCTACAGCATGGGGCCGGACGGCAAGAGCAGCTCGCCCCTGACCGCCAAGTCCAGCCGGGACGACATCATTCGGGCCAATGACGGCGCCTACTTCGGCCCCGCTTCGGAGTACTGATCGGTGAAGTTCGCACGCCGGTCCGTCCTCCAAAGCAAGGTTGCGCGCCGCATCCTGTTCCTGTTCGTCGTCAGCGCGCTGCTGCCCCTCGGCGTGCTTGCGGCCGTCGTCCTGACGACAGGCTCCACACGCCTGCGTCAGGAGGGTGTCCGGCAACTTCAGCAGGCGTGCAAGGCGCGAGGCATGGCTGCGTGCGAGCGCCTTCAGTTGCTCGATGCCGAGATGCGCATGGCGATCCCCGACGGGACGGCCCAGGTGGAGGGTGTCACCACTGTTCGCGCGGTCGCAATGGGCTATGTCGGCGTGGGCCAGACGAAGCATGAGTTCTTCGGAGAAGGCGGGACCGTTCCCGCGCTCTCGAACACACAGTGGGATCACCTTGGGAAAGATCGGCCTCTGGTCGTGACCAGCGGCGACGCCTCCGGATCCGCCGTAAGCTACCTGGTTCGGGCGATCGATCCCGCGCAATCGCGCGGCGAAACGTTGTGGGCCAGGCTGCGGGTGGATGACCTCCTCGACTTCGAAACGCTCAGCTACACGCGCCGCCTAGCGATCCTCGACTCCAAAGGGAGGCCGATGGCGGCGTCGGTCGCACCGCCGCTTGCGATGACCGCGGCGGCCCAGGAGTCGGGGGCACTCGCGAGCCGCGCCGCGTTCGAGTGGAACGAGCAGGATGAAGCCTTCGTCGGCACGGCGTGGCAGCTCTTCCTGAAAGTGGAATTCGGCACGCCCGGCTGGACGTTTGTTCTGAGCGAGTCGCGGAGCGCGATGGAGGCGCCGATTCTCGCGTTCGAGCAGGCCCTGATTCTCTCGATCATCCTGTCGCTAGCGGTCATCTCGTTGGTCAGCATCGTTCAGATTCGCCGCACGCTGGGGCCCATCGCCAGCTTGCACGCGGGGACCCGCATGCTCACCACGCAGCAGTTCGACCATCGCGTCCTGGTGAACAGCGGCGACGAGTTCGAGGAGTTGGCGGACTCGTTCAACACAATGGCCGAGCGCACTGGTCACCACCTCCGTGCGCTGCAGGCGATGGGCGACGTGCAGCGGTCGATTCTCGCGACCCACAAGACGTCGGCGATCATCGCATCGTTCCTGTCGCGTGTTCCCGAACTGATCGAGTGCGTCTCCGCCGGCGTCCTCCTCGTGAAAACGAAGGACGGGCTGGTCGATGCCTACCTCCGCGTCGAGGATTCGGCCCCGCGCCATCTGGAGGGGCGGCTTGCCTCCTCGCTGCTGCAATCGCTGGGCACGGATGTCGAATCGCATGTGCTTGAGCGTGCGCAGCTCGGGTATGGCCTGCTGGCCGGGTTCGGGGCGACCGGGGTCGACCGGCTGACGCTCTTGCCGATTCACATCGACGGAGAGCTGGAGGCAGTCATCGTCGTGGGCTGCGAACGCAGCGTGCAGCCTCCCTCCGAGGACGTCGCACGCGTCCGCGGTCTGTCCGGCCAGATGGCGGTGGCTTTGGCCAACGCGCGTCTGATGGGTGAACTCGAGCAACTCAACTGGGGCGCCATTCGTGCGCTGGCGCGGGCCATCGACGCCAAGTCTCCCTGGACACAGGGCCACTCCGACCGCGTTACGAATCTGGCCTGCCGCATGGGTGAAGCTCTCCGCGTCAGCGAGGAGGAGTTGCAGACGCTTCGCCGAGGAGCGCTGCTGCACGATGTCGGGAAGATCGGCTCGCCCGCCGAGTTGCTCGAGAAGCAGGACCGCCTCACGGATGACGAATTCGAGCGGATGAAGGAGCATGTCAGGCTCGGGGCGCGCATCGTCCAGCCGATCGGCGCATTCCGCGACGCGCTTCCGATCGTGCTGCAGCATCACGAACGACTGGACGGTTCGGGCTATCCGGCCGGCCTCAGGGGGGAAGAGATCAGCTATCTCGCGCGCATCGTCGCCGTTGCGGACAGCTTCGACGCGATCTGCTCCGATCGTCCCTATCGCAAGGGCGCCCCGGTCTCGAAGGCACTCGACATCATCCGCTCCGAAGCAGGCACGACGCTGGATGAAGACGCGGTTGCCGCGTTGGTCTACGTCGTGAAGAACCAGCCGGATGTGCTGACGGGGCAATCGGACGAGACCACCCTTGTGATCAACCCCGTGGAGGCAGTGCAATGAGCAGAATGACATCTGCCGTCCTCGCTACCGCGCTCTTCAGTAGCCTTCTCGGCTGCGGTGGAGGCAGCGACGTGCTGCCCGAGGAGTTGTGCGGCCGCTGGGTCACCGGCGATGCGAAGTACGAGGGGCGCTATCTCGAACTGTCGAACGAGTCGATTCGATTCGGGAACGGCGATGAGCAGCTGTCCGAATTCCCGGTCGTCGGCATCCACGTTTCGGAGCGGGAAGGCGACGCGCTCTACGACGTCACCTATCTGGATGCCACCGACGAGGAGTCGATCTTCACGTTCGAGCATCAGGTGACGCGCGGCAGCATCCGCATCGCCCATAGCCCGGGGCGGCGGTGGACGAAGTGGATCGCACCGGAAGAACCGATGCTGGACAGCGAGCTCGAGACCGCGCCCGCACCGAAAACAGAAAAAAACTGAAGAATCGGGAAAGATAGGAGCTCCTCTGCGGCACTTGAGTGCGGACATGGAGCTCGAACGCTATCGCGACCTCGCCTTCGGAACGGCGCTTTCCCTGCTGGGTGACTATCACCGGGCGGAAGACGCGGTCCAGGAGGCCTTCGTCGAGGCGCTTCGATGCTGGGACCGGTTGGAAAACCCCGAGGCCCGGGGAGCGTGGCTGCGCGCCATCGTGCGGCACCGCTGCTTTCGCTTGCTGCGGAAGAAAGATCTGGATACCGCGGTGCTTTCCGACGAGACGGGGGGCGACGAGCCCTGGGAAGCGGCGGCGCGGAAGGAAACTCACCGCACGCTTCTGCGGCGCGTCCGCGCTCTCCCCCGTCCCCTGCGGGAAGTCGTCGTCCTTCACTATCTGCGGGGTTGCCCGCAGCTTGAGGTGGCGGCGTTCCTGGATCTTCCCCTCTCGACGGTCAACAACCGGCTGCATCGGGCACGACGGCTCCTGAAAGGAGAACCCATGAGTTTCGAGACGATTGAATCGGGCACGGTGGTCGCCGCCAAGGGTGGGATCGTCGACGTGCGCTTCGCGCCGGACGCGGTCCCCGATGTGTTCGACGCCCTCGCCCCCGCCTCAACGAAAGCGAGCCTGCGTGTGGCGCAGATCCTCGAAGACGGTGTCGTGCGCTGCCAGTTGGTGGGGGAGACGCCTCCCGAGCTGGGGCAGAACGTTGTAAACCGCACCGCGGATGGGGGCACGTACGCCGCCGCCGTCGCGGACGACGCGGCGCTCGCTGCAACCGTGGCGACGCTGGGGCAGGAGCGGCACGGGCTGCTGGAGACGGGCATCAAGCCGGTCGACCTGTTCTGCCCGCTGCCCGCGCAAGGCAACGTCGGACTGTTCGGAACGGCCGGCGTCGGCAAGATGGTGATGTCGTTGGAGTTGACCCATCGCATCGACGAAGGCGGGCCGATGCTGTTCTACTTCGGCGACCGGTCGGAGCCGGCCCTGGTGCGTGATCTTCGCGAGGAAGGGCAGGACTTCGAGCGCCACGTCTGGATGCTGAGCGACCGTGCGACTGATCCCGAATTCGCTCGGGACACCGACCTGTACGACGCGCGGATCTACTGCTCGCCCCTGCTTGGCATCCGCGACCTGTGGCCGGCCACCGATCCCTTCCATTCGGCCTCCGAGGTCGACGTGAGCGAGCGCCACACACGCGTCGCTGGCGATGCTCGGGAGCTGATCACTCGGTCACGCGAGATCATGCAGGACACCACGCTGCTCGAGTACCTCGCGTGCCGGGCCTACGGCGCGGCGCGTCGCAGGGTGAAGCAGCGGCCGGAACGGATCGCCGTGCTCAGTGCGGAAGATCGTCGGATTGTGGAGCGCGCCGATCGGCTGGAGATGTTCCTGACGACCCCGTTCTACGTCGCCGAGGACTTCACAGGTGTCAAGGGCGTGACGGTCTCGCTCGAGGACACGCTCACGGGAGTCGAGACGATTCTCAAGGGCGAGTGCGATGCGATGCCGGTGAATGACCTGCGCTTCATCGGAGCGCTGCCGAGTTAGCCCCTACTTTGCCGGTAGCGTCTTCGCGAAAGCGACACCGAGGTCGATCCACTCCTTGAGATCGTCATCGTCGACGGTGCCATCCACATAGACATAACCCCTCATGGGCCGCCCGGTGAAATCCATCGGGCGGGCCTGGGGGTCCTCAAGGCAGGCGGCGAACCGCTCGGGTCCGACGCGCACCATCAGGTCGCTCTTCACGATGCCGACGCACATGTTGCCCCGCAGCATGAATGCGAGTCCGCCGAACATCTTCTTCTCCGTGATGCCTCGTCGGCGGGCGAGCGCCTTGCGCATCCGGACCGCGAGTGCTTCGTCGTACGCCATGATGGAGATTGTCCGCGCGAACCGCGGATTGGCTATTGTAGTTTCCGGAGATGCACCTGACTGCGGAAGAGTTCGAGCGCGTCGACATTCGAGTCGGCACGATCCGCGAGGTGGCGCAGCCGGACGGGTTGCAGCGCCCCGCGTACTTGCTGCGCATCGACTTCGGCGCGGACTTGGGGGTGCTGCGGTCGTCGGCGCAACTGACACGGAACCACGCGCCTGCGGAACTCGTCGGGCGCCAGGTCGCGGCTGTCGTAAACTTTGCTCCGCGGCAAATCGGCAAGCACATGAGCGAGTGCCTTGTGCTTGGGTTTCCGGACTCCGACGGCGAACCGGTTCTGGTGCAGCCGTCGCGCTTCGTCCCCGACGGCGGAAGGCTCTGGTGACGCGGATGCGCATCGGGGCACTCCTGCACGCCAAGGCCCGCGATCGCACGCCGGACAGCTACATCATTCTCGCGCTTGCGAAGGTGTGGGGCGAGGAGGGGCACGAGTTCGAGCGCATCTACGGTCCGGATACGGAGCGGATTGCCGCGTGCGACGTCGTGTTCAACCATGTGGATCTCACGCTCGTGCCGGTCGAGTATCACGTCCCCGGACCGGTGATCATCAACGCCGGGGAGCGCAGCGTCGCGAAGAGCCGGATTGGCGACCTCGGAATCTCGGCGGCCGACGAGTGGAACGGGCCCGTCATCGTGAAAACCGAGTGGAACCACGGCGGGCTGCCCGAGAACAGCACCCGGCGAACCCGCCGCGGGACGCGCTGGCGACGGCGTCTCGTCGAGCGCGGCTGGCTGGGGCTGGGCTTCTGCGACATGATCAATCCGCACCGCTATCCGGTCTTCGAATCGACGGACCGCGTCCCCGGCGGCGTCTGGAACAACCCCAACCTCGTCGTCGAGAAGTTCATGCCGGAGCGCGACGGCGAGTTCTATGTCCTGCGCAACGTCTACTTCCTTGGCGACCGGGTGCACTGCCATCGCATGTTGTCGCGTTCACCGAACGTGCGCACGATCACTTCCGAGCGCATCGAACCGATTTCCGTTCCCGGCGACGTCGACGCGCTCATCGCCCGCTCCGGTCTCGAGTACGGCAAGATCGACTACGTGGTTCACGAGGGGCGCAGTATCCTGATCGACGCGTCGCGCACGCCCTGCCTCTCCCGACCCGAAGACGAACGCATGGCCATCGCGCGCACGATCGCGCCGGGGCTCGCCGCGTTTCTCGCGCGGGAGGAAGGTAGCGAATGACTCACGTGCTGGCGCTCGACCAGGGAACGACGAGTTCCCGCGCGATCCTGTTCGACGCGGCGGGGCGGACCGTCGCTTCGGCACAGCGCGAGTTCGCGCAGCACTTCCCGAAACCCGGATGGGTCGAGCACGATCCGATCGAGATCTGGGAGTCGCAGTGGGCGGTCGCGCAGGAAGCCTCGCATGGTGTATCCGACATCGCGGCGATCGGGATCACCAACCAGCGCGAGACGACAGTCGTATGGGATCGTGCAACCGGCGATCCGATCTACAACGCGATCGTCTGGCAGGACCGGCGCACTTCAGGGTTCTGCGACAAGCTGCGTCGGGATGGCGCCGAAGGCCTGGTTCGCCGGCGCACCGGTCTGCTGCTGGATGCGTACTTCTCGGCGCCGAAGATCGCGTGGATCCTGGACCATGTGGAGGGGGCGCGGGGGAGGGCCGAACGAGGCGAGCTCGCGTTCGGAACCATCGATACATGGCTCGCGTGGAAGCTGACGGACGGAGCGTCGCACGTGACCGATCCGAGCAACGCTTCGCGCACGCTGCTGTTCGACATCCATCGCCAGGAGTGGGATGACGAACTGCTCGACCTGTTCAGCGTACCGCGCGCCATGCTCCCCGAGGTGCGTGACAGCGCCTCCGAGTTCGGCGAGTCGCGCCTTGGAGGCGGGATCCCGATCGCTGCGTTGATCGGCGATCAGCAGGCGGCGCTGGCGGGACAGGCGAGCTTCGATCCCGGGCTGGGAAAGAACACCTACGGGACCGGCTGCTTCCTGCTGGTCAACACCGGCGCGAAGGCGCCAGCGTCCAGCCACGGACTGCTGACGACGGTCGCCTGGCGGCTCGATGGCGTGCCGACGTATGCGCTGGAGGGTTCCGTGTTCGTCGGCGGCGCCGTGGTGCAGTGGCTGCGGGATGGACTGGGAGTCATCGAGTCATCCGCGGCGGTCGGTCCGCTTGCCGAATCCGTACCCGACAGCGGCGGCGTGGTTCTCGTGTCTGCATTTACGGGACTGGGCGCCCCGCACTGGGACTCGCATGCTCGCGGCACGCTGTTCGGAATCACGCGGGGCACGACTTCGGCTCACATCGCCCGCGCGGCCCTTGAGGGAATCGCATTCCAGGTTCACGATCTCGTGCGCGCCATGGAGGAGGATGCCGAGCGTCCCTTCAAAGAGCTGCGCGTGGACGGCGGCGCCGCGGCGAACGACCTGCTGATGCAGATGCAGGCCGACGTGCTCGGCGTTCCCGTGGAACGGCCCGTCGTGACCGAGACGACGGCGCTGGGAGCGGCGTTCCTGGCGGGGCTTGCGACGGGGGTGTGGTCGTCCACCGATGCTGTCGCCGCCGCGCGGCAGGTGGATCGAACGTTCGAGCCGGGCGCGGATGCGCCGCGGATGCGCGACATGCTCGCGCCTTGGCGTGAGGCGATCCAGCGCACGAAAGGATGGATGCAGTGAACCGAGACGACATGCTGCGCCTCGCGCGCTCCGCGGAACGGGAATGGGATGTCGCAATCATCGGTGGTGGGGCAACCGGCCTCGGAATCGCCATCGACGCCGCGTCTCGTGGGTACGACGTGGTGCTGTTCGAGCAGGCGGACTTCTCCAGCGGAACCTCCAGTCGCTCGACCAAACTCGTGCACGGCGGCGTGCGGTACCTGCAGCAGGGCAACATCGCGCTCGTGACCGAGGCACTCAAGGAGCGCGGGCTGCTGCACCGGAACGCACCGCATCTTGTTCACGATCTGGCGTTCGTCGTTCCGAGCTACGAGTGGTGGGAGTCGCCCTTCTACGGCATCGGTCTGAAGGTCTACGACCTGCTTGCCGGGCGCTACGGATTCGGCGCGTCGCGTCACCTTTCGCCGGAGGACGTTGTGGCGGCGATTCCGTCCATTCAGAAGGAGGGTCTGCGCGGAGGGACGCTGTATTACGACGGGCAGTTCGACGATGCGCGTCTCGCTGTCAACCTGGCTCAGACCGCAGTCGATCACGGTGCCGCGCTCGTGAACTACGCGCCGGTCGTGGCACTGGGCAAGGGTGACGACGGCGTCATCCGATCGCTGGACGTGCGGGATGCCGAGACCGGGGCCGAGTGGAGCGTTCGGGCGCGCGTTGTGGTGAACGCGACCGGGCCGTTCTCGGACGAAGTGCGCCGTCTCGACGACCCTGGCGCGGAGCAGATCATCGCGCCGAGCCAGGGCGTACACATCGTTCTCGACAAGTCGTTCCTGCCGGGCGAAACCGCGATCATGGTGCCCCACACGACGGATGGGCGGGTGATGTTCGCCATCCCCTGGCACGACGTCGCCGTGGTCGGGACGACGGACACGCCGATCGAGAAGATCGAACTCGAGCCGCAAGCGCTGGAGGAGGAGGTCGACTTCATCCTCGACACGGCGAATCGCTACTTGTCGCATCCGGCGGAGCGCGGGGACATCAAGAGCGTGTTCGCCGGCATCCGGCCTCTCGTCAAGGCGGGCAGCGGCAGCGAAACCGCAGCGCTCTCGCGGGAGCACACGATCCTCGTCCACCCGGTCTCCGGATTGCTCACGATCGCCGGAGGGAAGTGGACCACCTATCGCCGCATGGCGCGTGACGTGATCGAGCAGGTCATCCTGTTGGGGGAACTCGAGCCGCGCGAGTGCGTCACCGAGCGTCTTCCCATTCACGGCTCCCACGCGCACGCGGAGCGGTTCGGGCGACTGGCGTACTACGGATCGGATGCGCAGGAGATCCAGTCCCTCGGTCGCGACAAGCGGGTTCACCCCGCGCTGCCGGTGACCGAGGCCGAAGTGATCTGGGCCTGTCGCACGGAGATGGCCCGGACGGTGGATGACATGCTCTCGCGCCGCTCGCGATGCCTCGTATTCGATGCGGCGGCGGCATCCGATGCGGCGGCGCGCACCGCGGCGCTGATGGCGGAAGAGTTGGGTCGCGACGATGCGTGGGTGCAGCGGGAGGTCGCGGACTTCCGCGCACTCGCGAGCCGCTATTGCTGTTGATCGGATGTGCGCGGACTTCCGCGCACTCGCGAGGCACTATTGCTGTTGACCGGATGTGCGCGGACTTCCGCGCACTCGCGAGGCACTATTGCTGTTGATCGGGTGTGCGCCGAGCCCGCGGCTTGCGGCGGGGGGCGCCCATTTTGTCGAGGCGGTAGCGGATCTGGTCGCGCGAGATCCCGAGGAGGGCGGCGGCGCGGCTCTGGTTGTTGTCCGCACGCTCCATTGCCTGGCGGACGAGCTCCATTTCGTGTTGCTCGAGGTTGATGCCTTCGGCCGGGAGCGTGAGGTTCTCGACGGGCTGCGAACGCGCGGCGTCGGTCGAGCGACGCCGTTTGACGCGCGTCTCCAGGAACAAGTCGTTGGCTGTCAGGATCGAGGACGAAGCGAAGAGTAGGGCGCGCTCGACGACGTTACGGAGTTCCCGCACGTTGCCGGGCCATGAGTACGCGAGCAGCTTGTCCTTCGCGCTCTTCTCCATCGTGACGACGCGGCGGCCCAACGTGCGATTGAACTCGTCCACGAAGCTCTGGGCGAGCGGCACGATGTCCTCCAGTCGTTCGCGCAGCGGCGGCAGGGTGAGCGGGACGACGTTCAGTCGGTAGTACAGATCCTCGCGGAAGCGACCCTCCGCGACCGCCTGATCGAGATCGCGGTGCGTGGCTGCAATCACGCGAACATCCACGTTGATGACGCTGCTCCCGCCGATCCGCCGGAAGCTGCGGTCTTCAAGGATGCCGAGCAGCTTCGCCTGGAGTGCGACGGGCATGTCGCCGATCTCGTCGAGGAACACGGTGCCGCGGTCGGCGGACTCGAACACGCCGCGGCGTCGCTCCTTCGCGTCGGTGAACGCGCCGCGCTCGTGGCCGAACAGCTCCGCCTCGAGCAGCGACTCGGGAATGGCGGAGCAGATGACCTTCTGGAACGGTTGGCTCCGTCGGGTGGACGCGTAGTGGATCGCGCCTGCGAGGAGACCCTTGCCTGTTCCGGTCTCTCCGAGCAGCATCAGTGTTGTGGCGCGCGACTCGGCAACGACGATGCGCGCCTGCTCGATCACGCGCTTCATCGAATCGCTCTTCGCGATGATGTTGGAGAAGCGGTAGCGGGCCGCGCTGCGCTCGACGTCGTCGTTCGTGCGTTGCATGAGGCGACCGGTCTCGATCGCTTGTTCGAGGGAGGCGCGCAGGGCGGCGAAGTTGAGCGGCTTCTGGATGAAGTTCACGGCGCCGCGACTCATCGCGTCGACGGCCGCCTCGATCGAACCGTGTCCGGTCATCACGATGACGGGGGTGCCCGGCCATTCGCGGCGCAGCAGCGGCAGGAAGTCGAGGCCGGAGCCGTCGGGCAACTGCATGTCGAGCAGCACGATGTCGACGGGCTCACCCGCAAGGCGCGACCGTGCTTGCGCAAGGTTCTCCGCCTCCTCGAGTGCGTAGCCGTCTCTCGACAACTGTGCATGGAGAGCCGATCGAACGATCGGTTCGTCCTCGATCATGAACAGACGCACGGTTCCACTACCCCCAAACGCGGTCCCGGCAAGCACCCTTCACTCGCCGAAACCCAGCAGCGCTATTCGCCGCACCTATCTCCTGCTCCGGGGTTTGCACCCCGAGCGACACCGTCCCCATCCTAGGGAAAGCCTCGCTTGATTGCCATGCGACGATGCGGTCCATGGCGCGATTCCTGGCTGTTACGGCTCATCCGGACGACGAGAGCTTCCTCTTCGGGGGAACGCTCGCCCGGTACGGTGCGGCCGGGCACGAGGTCGCGTTGCTCTGCGTTACGGACGGTCAGGCGGGCCGCATGGGCGATCACGCTTCCCGAGAAGACCTCGGAAAGGTGCGTCGGGACGAGCTCCAGCGCGCATGTGCTGTGCTCGGTATTCCCACGCTGTACACGCCTGGCTGGATGGATGGGGCGTTGGTGAGCGTCGCGGACGATCGCGGAACCGAGCTGGTTCGTGCGCATGTCGAGCGGTTCGAGCCCGATGTTCTGCTTACGTTCGGTCCGGAGGGTGCCAGCGGTCACGAAGATCACAAGGCGGTCTCGCGTTGGACACGTGCGGCTGCGGATGGGCGCCGCCTCTACATGGCGAGCGGGACGACGCCGGAAGGCATCGAGTTGCCCGTGGATCGCGTCCGGGAGAAGCCGTTGCCGGTCACGACGGAGATCGACATCCGGGAGATTGGCGACCGCAAGCGGCGCGCGTTTCTCGAACATCGGACGCAGCTCGATCACCTCGAACTGTTCGATCGCCTGATGGACGCGCTCGACGGCAAGGAGCTCTACCACCGGGTCCACCCCGCCTGGCAAGGGGATGGAGCCCTGGAGTCGAGCCTCCTGCCGCCGAGTCGCGAAGACGAAGCCTAGATGGACGCGTCTTGGCGCGCAGCGATGCGCTGGAAGATCGTGGTCAGCGTGCTGGCCGCTTCCGCGAGGTACAGGCGCACCATGCCGATGGTCGTGCTCTCGTCGAAGACCACCGCGAGAATGGTGCGCTCGCCGACCAACGTGACCTGGATGTTCGCGCGCTTGCCCTGGTGGAACAGGTTCAGGAACGAGTTCTCACCGAGGATCAACGCCATCTGCTTGGTCGCGGCGAACGCGCCGGCGACGAGGCCGCAGATCGAGTCGATGTCGATGCGCTCGTCCATTCCCTCGCGGGTGATGAGGTGTCCGTCCTTGTCGACGAGGAACGCCGAAGCGGCCTTGGCGCGCTGCAGGAACGCGCGCAGTGTCGAGTTGATCTCGGACATCTCCTCGCGATAGAAGGTCAGTCGTTCGACCCTCAGTTGTTCGTCACTCTTCTGTTGCATCGGGCCAGGCATGGCACTCTCCTAGAGCAGTTCAAAAACAAGGTAGCCCGTGACGGCGAGCCAGGTCAGCGCGGCCATCGCGCCGGCGGTCATCGCACGGGCTGAGGGCGGTTCGGCCCTCCAGTTCGGTCGTTGCCGCTGTCGACGATCGGTGATCGGTCGAGCGGCCTTCTTTTTCGTCTTTCGTTTCGGTTTGGCGGATCGCGAGCGCAGCGGAATCGTCTCCACCGGGCCCCAGCCAAATTCCGGCAATTCCTTGGTACGAACCCGTCCGCGCGTTCCGCCAGCACCCACGGAGACGGCGCGCTGCGGTCGGCTGGCCGGCTCCTCCTTCGGCTCGGCATGCGCCATGCCTCCGCCGGATGCCGGGAACGGCTGCTCCTCTTCGGAGGCCTCCATGTAGGGGTCGGTGACCGGGCCGTCTTCCCATGCCCCGTGACTCTCGACCTCCGCGGCGGTTTTCTTGAGATCGGCCGGATCGATGGCCGGCGTAGGGGTGGGGGCCGGGGGGAGGGGCGTCGTCGGCTCTTGCGTTGCCGGCGTCACGGGCGCGGACTGCTGATTGCCGTGCATGATCGCCGGATTGGGCTTGTGGGCAGACGTCGAAGGCGGGGGAAAGTCGATCGTTCCCGTTCCTGTTGCCGTGACGGGATCGTCCGGCGCCTCGCGATGCCACGCAGGCGTGAACACCGGCTCGGGTTCGCGTTCGACGACCGGCTCGACCGGTTTCGGCTTGGCGGCCTCGGGTGCCGGGGCGGCTGCGGTAGCTGCGGTGGCGCTTGCGGGCCTTTGGCCGCCCATCATTGCGGACGCCTTGTCGAGCACCTGGCCCGTGACGGCCTTGAGAGTTGCCAAAACTCCCGTGCCCTCGATCGCACTTGCGTCAAACGCAGGGCCCTCGGCGAGGTCGAGCGCGTCCGCCAGGCGAGCCGCGTCCACGACGCCTTCGAGCTCCATCTTGTTGGCCTGGAAGATGATCGGGATCTCGTCGGGATCCCGGCCGAGTTCGACGAGATTCGCGCGCAGATTCTCCAGCGCTTCGCGGTTGGCTTCGAGCTGGTCCTTGCGCGCATCGGCAACGAACACAATGCCGTCTACGCCTTCGAGCACGAGGACCCGCAGCGCGTTGCGACCCTGGATGTAGGGGACGGCGTACAGGTTCAGCTTGGTGCGCATCGTCGCGACCTTGCCGAGGTTGAGCGAGAGGAAGTCGAAGAACAGCGTGCGGTTGCCGTCGGTCGCGATGGTCGTGAGTTTGCCGCGGATGCGCTCCGGGCTGCGCTCGTTGATCATGCGCAAATTGGCCGTCTTGCCCGACTCTGCGGGACCGTAGTAGACGATCTTGCACTGGACCTCGCCTTTAGCGAAGTTGATCTGCGCCATCGAAAGTGCCTCGCCACGTTCCCCATGAACGTGGATTCTCAGAGTCCTATCGACTTTGTGCGGCCCCCGATTGAGCCTCCTCCCGCGCCTACTCGCCTCCCCTTCCTGCCGCCCAACGATGCACCTATTGCATGCCGGGATCGCCATATCCTGCTTATTTAAAGGGAGTTACGACGGCCCTCTGCGCCGCCGCTGGCGCACTCGCGGATGCTCGGGTGGGATTGGGAGTGATCGGGGACCGTGGGCGGGGTCCTCTTCGAGCGAACCGACGAATCGGACGTCCCAAGTGCGCCACTGCAGCCGCACTTTCGGCGGCGTTAGTTCTTGCCAATTAATGGCTTACGTCGTTCACGCCAGTCAATAGGCGCATGCTTGGGCGTGCATGGGTTGGGGCGCCCATGCACCAGGAATTCGTCGGGCTAGTAGTCGCCTGTGAGGTGGACGAAGGTGCCGCGGTTCATCTTGGCGAGATTGGCGAGGAACTCGGTGTCGACTCCGGTATTGCCCATCGCGATCACGTGCACACGCAGGCGTGCGAAGCGGTTGCGCTCATTGAACCAGGCCAGCAACTCCTCCGCATCGGTGATGTCGCCGTCGGTGGGGGAGCCGTCCGTCAGGAAAAAGAGCGTGTCCGGCGTGTCCGCGAAGTTGGAGACCCAGCCCCCGGAGCCACCCTCCATTCCCAGGATCAGGCGCAACGCGTCGTAGTAGTTGGTCTGCCCCTTGGTGGCGATGTTCTTGATCTTGCTGATCGCCTGCTGGCCGCCCGACCCGGCTGCCACGGGGGTCTTCTTCCACAGCTTTGCGCGGTTGTTGAAGAAGACGAGGTTGAGGCGCGTGCGCGGATCGAGCTTGGCGATCGAGTAAGCCAACTCCTCCCGGCACACCTCGATGCGCGTGCGGCCCTTGAGTTCGTGACCAAGGCGCTTCTGCCACGTTTCGGAGACGCGGAAGCCCTGGTTCATCGACGCGGAGATGTCGAGCACGTAGCCGACGGTGCGCGCGTAGATGCGGATGCCGTAGTAGTGCGGCTTCTTCGTCTGTTTGGCGTAGCCGCCCTCGTCGTTGCGGTTGCGCTTTTCGTCGAGTCCGAGTGCCTTGCGGCTTTTGGCTTCGATGTCGTTGAGCTTCTTGGCCTTCTTCCACCACTCGCGCCACGTGTTGGGCGACCACTTGCGGTCCATGCCGGTCAGCGCCTGGAGCGTCTCGAGCACGTCCTCCTTGACGCGTCCGCCCTCCGTCTCGTAGCGGTCGATCAGTAGCTCGACGGGCGCGTTGTTGCCAAGCGCGCGCAGGCTGTCGCACGTGGCGACCTTGACCTGCCAGTCGCTGTCCTTCAGGTTGTCCATGAACAACGGCGCGGTTTTGCCCGCCTTCTCGCCGAAGGTGGCGAGCGCATCCATGGCGCCAATGCGCACCTTGCCCTTGCCGCTGGCGGCGAGCTTGGCGATGGCGTCGATCGATTCCGCATCCTCGAGTTGGGCGAGGGCGACCGCGGCGTTGGCCTTGACGAGCCAGAACGAATCGTCGAGCGCTGCACGCAGAACCGGGACCGCCTTCGCGTCGCCGGTCTCCCCGAACGTGCGGCAGAGCGTGGCGCGGCCCATCTTTCCGGCGCGCTCGTAGCCCTTCGTCCGCAGGAATTCGAGCACGTCCTCGTCGGTCGTGCGCGCGAGCACGAGCGCAATGACCTGTCGGACGCGGTCGGAGTCGCGCTTGTCGAGCAGCTCGACCACAAGCTTCGCGGTCTTGACGTTGTGGCACTTCTCGAGGCCGCGAATGCGCCCGGCCAGGAGCTGCAGATCGGTCTCGGAGGCGAGATCGGCGAGCTCCGCGCCACTGGCGGCGACCACGTCCCCGGGCCCCGTCTTCTCAACTTTCGTCTTTTCCACGTCCTTGCGCTTGCCGGTCACGCGCTCACGCCAGCGCTCATCGACGAGCTCGGGCGCCTGGCCCCACGCTTCCTTGGTCGCCTGGCGGGGATCCCGCGCCTGACGCAGAAGCTGAATGAACTGCACGAACGGCTGGCGCTCTTCGCGGATGAACACGTCGAACCAGGACCACGCTCGCACGTGCAGCTCGTAGTCGACTTCCTTCGCCTTGGCGGCGCGGAACATCGCCTCGACCGGATCCTTCTTCGGTCCCGCCAGTGCGAAGCGCTTGGCCTTCTTCGGCCACTTGGCGCCGCTGCCGCTCACCGTCGGTCCACCGCTGGCCGCGCCGCCGCCGCCCGGACCGCGACTCATGCCGCCGCCGGCACGACCGCCGCCGCCGCTCGTGGTTACCGCACCCTCGTGCTGGCAGAACGTGGCGAAGTCTTTGGCGCGCGGGTGCAGTTTGCTGAGCCAGTGCGCGCAGCCTTTATCGATCCACGCCGGGCAGTACTTCGGATGCGGGTTGGCGACGACGTACGTGGTCATCAGGAGATGCCCGATCATGTGGCGTGCGCGGAAGTGCATGTCGTCGTCGCTCTTGCCGTCGATCGAGAAGCCGTTGCCGCACAGTCCGGCCATGACCTTCTTGCCCGAGCCGTAGCCGCGCAGCACGTTGGTCTTGGCGTTGCCGAAGTACTCCGAGGAGAACTGGCGCTGCGCACTGGCGGAGCGGGCGAACACCATCGCGCTGCGCCCGGCGTACGCCGGCCCGAACACCTTCTCGAAGTCGAGCCGCGCCATCTCCGCGCGTTGCAGGTACAGGTGCAGCAGCTCATGCTTCTTCGCGATCCGCGGCGGCCCTCCGCGCGTCTTGATCTTGAGCGAGCGGTGGTCGAGGATCACCGCGTAGTGCGTGCTGTAGGCCATCTCGAACCCGCGGCCGCCCAGCTTCTTCTGCACCTTGACCCGCTCGAGAATGTCCGAGTCCGTCGAGGGCGTCTGCATCGGCTTCGAGCAGCACTTGGTCGCCTCGGCGCACATCGAGCAGGTGATCTCCCACGAGTTCGCGTGCCGCTTGAGGAAACAGTCCATTTTCATGCTGTTGCGGCAGGTCTGGCTCAGTTCCTTGTCGAGGCGGCCCTTGGTATTCGGCGCCTCGGGATCGTCCGGCGCCCGCACCGGCGCCCGCAGCTTGGCGTAGCTCAGCTTGAACGGGCCGTCCTCGCCGAACCCGCCGATCCCTTCCTGGGCGTCGCTCGCCGGGGCGACCAAGAGGGGCAGAAACAGGGCGAATCCGATGAACCAGCGCATGACCTAAGACTATACGTTGCCTTGACGGGAGGTTCGGACGCCGTTGCGTCTACGATTTCGTTATATCTGGGGCCGTCTTGGCAAAACCGCGCGTCCTTCACGTCTCCATGGAATGCCTCCCCTACTCGAAGGTGGGGGGGATGGCCGATGTCGTCGGGTCTCTTCCGGCGGCTCAGCGCGAGTTGGGATGGTCCGCCTCGGTGGTCACTCCCTACTACCCGCGCATCTACAAGGGCAAGGTCGGCAAGGAGATCGGCTCGTTCGACGTCTACGTCGGGGACACGCCGCACCATGTCGTGCTGCGTCGCGCCGGCCGATACACCGTGCTCGTCGACCAGCCCACCGCGTTCGACCGCGACGGCATCTACGCGGACCCGCTGACCGGCGTCGGCCACGAGGACTCGCTGTTCCAGTGTCTCGTGCTGCAACAGGCGGTGCGGACGGCATTGCGCGAAGGCCTGCTCAAGGCGGACATCGTGCACTGCCACGACAACCACACCGGCCTCGTACCGACCTATCTGCGCGACGACGGGGGACCGAAGACGGTCTTCACGATTCACAACCTCGCGTATCAGGGCCGCTACCCGGCGGAGGACTTCGGCATCACGGGGCTCGATCCCGCACGCTTCTTCCCGCATTCGGAGTTCGAGTTCCACGGCACGTTCTCGCTGATGAAGGCGGGACTCGAGGTGGCCGATCTCGTCACGGCGGTCAGCCCCGGATATGCGGGGGAGGTGGTGCGCGAGGACGAGGGGGAAGGACTCGACGGCGTGTTGCGTGCGCGCGGCGATCGCTTCGTCGGGATCATCAACGGCATCGACACGGCGCTGTGGGATCCGGCGTCCGACCCGCTCTTGCACGCGAACTTCTCGCTCGACGACTTCGACGGCAAGGCGGCGTGCAAGCGCTACCTTCAGACGGAGGGCGAGCTCGACGTCGAGCCCGACACGCCGCTGCTCGGCATCGTGACGCGCATCACGAGTCAGAAGGGGCTGGACCTGCTCGGCCCCCTGCTGCCGTGGATCGCTCGCCAAGGCGCGCAACTCGTGATGCTCGGCACCGGCGACCCGCATATCGTGGAGTTGTATCGAGGCGCGGAAGCGCGCTGGCCGACACGCATCCGGCTGATCGAGAAGTACGACGAAGAGGCGGCGCACGCGATCTACGCCGGCTCCGACATGTTCTGCATGCCGTCGCGCTTCGAGCCGTGCGGGCTCTCGCAGATGTACGCGATGCGCTACGGGTCGGTGCCGGTCGTCAGCGCGCGCGGAGGGTTGCGCGACACCGTCCAGCCCTTCGATGACGACAATCCCGACGGCACCGGCGTGCTGTCGTGGTGGGCGACGACCGACTCGTACCACGGCGCGCTCAGTCACGCGCTTGAGCTGTACCGTCAGCCCGAGAAGTTCGCACGCATGCGCGCCAACGGCATGAGTCAGGACTTCTCCTGGAAGAACAGCGCGGGCGAGTATCTTCGACAGTATCAGCGCATTCTGGATGCATAAGATGGACATCAAAGACGTAATCAAACAGCGGCGGAGCACCAAGGCGTACGACCCGGAGCGTTTCGTCGACGAAGAGACGCTGCGGGAGCTGTTCGAGCTGGTGCTGGAGTCGCCGTCCTCGTTCAACCTGCAGCACTGGCGCTTCGTGGTCGTGCGGGATGAGGAACGTCGGCAACAGCTGAAAGCCGCCGCCTGGGGACAGCCGCACGTCGGCGCCGCACCCGTGGACATCATTGTCTGCGGCAAGCTGGGGGCCCACGAGGATGCGCGTCGCGGGAACAGCCACGCGCCCGACGATGTGCTGGCGAAGCTGGTGCCGATGATCGAGGGGATCTACGCCGACAACCCGCAACTCCAGCGGGACGAGGCGATCCGCACCGGCGCGCTGGCTTCGATGACGCTGATGCTCGCCGCCGAGTCCATGGGCCTGCGCACCTGCCCGATGATCGGTTTCGATCCGGTCAAGGTGGCGGACATCGTGGGCCTGGACGACGGGCACGTGCCGGTCATGCTGATCACGCTTGGCTATCCGGCGGAAGGCGGCGTGTTTCCGACAAGCCGCTTCGCGATGGACGAAGTCGTGAAGCTCGAGACACTCGACGGCCCGGGCCTGACGGCCTGACTTCGGGAACGCTACGCCGTCTCGCGGCATTCTCCCGGTAACCTGACCGCGGGAGGAAATCGTGAGGAAACAGGCGCTTGGATTGTTGCTGCTCGTAGCGGGCTGTCTCGACTACGAGGTCAAGGTGCAAACCGTCGTGCTCAAGGACGGCTCGGCACAGCGGGCCGTTCGCATCCACGAGCGGTCGGACAAGCACAAGACCTGGCGCCGCTACGGCCAGCCGCAGGCACCGTACGTGGTCGCGGGGGACGATGCCCAGGGGTACGACGCGCGCGCCTCGTTCAAGGCCGGGCGCCACGCCGGTGGCCTGCGTTATGTGCACGAACCCATTGAGGGTGAATACAAGGGCGCCGCGGAGTCCGCCGGCAAGCCGGTTAGCGAAGGGACGTTCTCGGCCGGGGCGGACGATTTGGAGATCGGGACGCTCTATCGTTACCGCGAGCAGATCGACATCGGCATCGACGCGGTCGTCTTCCGCGCCGGTCTCGAGTCGGTCGTGCGCATTGCCGCCGACTTCCTCGTGACCGCACTTGAAGTGGCCGAGCCCGACCTCGATTTTCAGTCGGTTCGCGACAACGCGCGCCGTCGCCTGGTTCCCGAGGTTACGCGTGTCCTGCTGGCGATCCACTCCCACCTGCGCTTGATGGAGCAGAACGGCACGCCGATCGCATGGATCCGCACCGTCGACGACCTGACCCGCAATCCGGAGGTAGCCGTGATGCTCGCGGGGTTGGATCGTCTCGGCATCCGGCGGCGTGCCGACGCGCCCAAGACGAACGATCTGGAGAAGTACTTCGAGCTCGACTCATGGACCCTTCGCGAGGGCCTGTGGAGCCGAATCCTCGCGCCGCTCCCGGGCGTCAACGCGAAGCTGCGCGCGCGTCTCTGGGATGCCCTGACCGCGGACGACGGGAAGGAAGGCGAGAGCGAGGCGGAGAAGCGCCGCGATCAGATCTGGAAGCTAGCGAGCGAGCGTGCCTTCCCGAAGGAGAAGAGCGATGCGATGGAGAAGGCGATTCGTCCCGTGATCGCCGCCGGCCTCGGCTACCCGATCACGAACGACCTCTTCGACAAGCACCAGATTCACGTCTCGGTGCGGATGCCGGGGCGCGTGATCTACACCAACGGCGTCGTCAATGCGGACGGCGCTGTGTCGTGGCGCGTTCTCCCCAGCGGCGCGATGCTCTCGAATCGGTCCCTGATCGCGCTGTCGTTCGTGCCCTCCAAGTCCATGGTGGGGCGAATCGTCGATGTCAGCGCATTGCTGGAGTTCGGACGCATGCTGCAGGAGGCCAAGGATGGGGAGCGCGAGGGGCTGAAGCAGTTCCTCGCGGAGGCGCGCACCGCCGGCATCGAGGAGGCGCGCAAGAAGGCGGGCTCCAACGCACTGGTGTCGGCCCTCCTCGAGGCGCTCGCGACCGACGGTTAGTCGCGGCCCTCGACTGCTTTCCACGCGTGGTTCAGCACTTCGCGATCGTCATCCACTTTCAGGGACTCGAGGATCGGAACGGGGATCGCATCCACAGCCTTCCACGTCCGGAACGCGTCGATGGCGGCCACGCGAACACTGGGGTCCGGGTCCTCGAGGGCGCGCACGGCGGCGGCTTCGACTCCCTCCGT
>Ga0070729_10002213_pt1 | contig 25936 bp, 25 predicted proteins | sample tdDd472_FD_66725 | JGI IMG/M metagenome (GOLD analysis project Ga0070729, IMG submission 66725) | Marine sediment microbial communities from the Atlantic coast under amendment with organic carbon and nitrate - tdDd47.2 | ecosystem: Environmental > Aquatic > Marine > Coastal > Sediment | place... | reverse complement strand
CCTGACGCTAGGCTCTCCAGCCGATCGAGTGGGGGGCTCGTCGGGCGTGGGCCCATCAGCAGAGGGAAGCCGTTCTTCCGATGACACGTTTGCTCTCCACCCGGAAATGGATGCCGGTCCCGGCCAAGGCGATGGCGTTCGGTGCGGCATTACTGCTCGCGCTGGTCGGCTGCCAGCAAATCGGACCGGGCGGCGGCTTGCAAGCGCAAAGGGCCCCGGCCACCGCCGGCACCCAGGCGACGCCGCCCTCGCATCAGCGCCCGCCCCTGCTCGGACCCCAGACCAGCCAGGCCCCGGTGCCACCGGGCAGCGCGGTCGCGGGCGCGGCGGGGGTCTCCTCCGGCGCCCAGGTGTTCCAGGCGCAACCGCCCGGCACGTTCCCGGCAGGCCAGCCCGCTGGTCAGCCCGCACCCGGCGCGGCGGTGCCGAGCCCGGACCTGCCGTCTTTGGCGGCGCTCCTGAACCGCGCGCCTTCGGCCGAGCCGCAGCCGATGCGGCCGCTGGTGCCGCCGCCGGCGACCACCGACACGGTGCGTGTCGGCCTGCTCCTGCCCTTGAGCGGGCGCAATGCCGCCATCGGCAAGGCGCTGCTCAATGCCGCGCAACTGGCCATGTTCGATTTCGCCGATCGCCGGCTGGAACTGCTGCCCATCGATACCCGCGGCACGCCCACCGGCGCCCAGGCCGCCGCGCAGACCGCCATCGGCGATGGCGCGCAGGTCATCCTGGGCCCGCTGCTGGCTGGTTCCGTGCAGGCGGCGGCGCCGGCCGCCCGGGCCGCGCACGTGCCCGTCATCGCCTTTTCGTCCGACCGCCGGGTCGGCGGCGGCGGCGTCTATACCATGGGTTTCCTGCCCGAGGACCAGGTGCGCCGCGTGGTTTCCTATGCCATCCAGCAGGGAATCACCCGCTTCGGCGCCCTGGCGCCGGACAACGCTTACGGCGCGACGGTGTTCGAGACGCTGCGCGATGTGACGCGATCGCTCGGCGCCCAGGTGGTGGAGGCGCGCTTCTACGACCCCGCCGCCGACGACTTCACCGACGTGGTGCGGGTGCTCGCCGACTACGACAACCGCCGCCAGGCGCTGCTCGAACAACGCGCCGAATTGGAAAAGCTCGACGACGAGGTCTCGCGCCAGGCCCTGAAGCGGCTGGAAACGCTGCAAACCATCGGCGACCTGCCGTTCGAAGCGCTGCTGATTGCCGACGGCGGCAAACGCCTGCAGTCGGTGGCGGCACTGCTGCCGTTCTACGACATCGACCCGGCCAAGGTACGGATGCTCGGCACCGGGCAGTGGGACGTGCCGGGGTTGGGCTCTGAACCGGCGCTGGCGGGCGGCTGGTACGCGGCGCCCGATCCGGCCAAGCGGCGCGGCTTCGAACAGCTCTACCGCGACGCCTATGGCGACACGCCGCCCCGTCTCGCGACCCTCGCCTATGACGCGACGGCGCTCGCCGCCGTGCTGGCGCGCCAGCAGGACGGCCCAGACTTCTCCGAGGCGACGCTGACGTCGGTCAGCGGTTTCGAGGGCCGTGACGGGATCTTCCGTTTCCTTTCCAGCGGCGTCACCGAACGCGGCCTCGCGGTGATGCAGCTTCGCCAGCGCGACGCCCGGGTCATCCAGTCCGCACCCACCACATTCCAGGCCGTCATCAACTAAAGGGCTCAGCCTTCATCCAGGTCCGGCGCCAGGAGCGCCGCGATCATGGCGTTCAGCCTGAGCAGCCCATCGGCCGTCGCCACCAGCCGGCGGTCCCGGCGCGCCAAGAGGCCGCCCGACAGGCATTGCTCGACGCGTTGAACGTCGAGCACCCGGTCCCACTTGAGCCCCGACAGCGCTTCCAGGCGATCGAGGTCGAGACCTTCGGCGAGCCGCAGCCCGGTCATCACCATTTCCTCGGCACGCTCTGCGGGACCGAGCGTGCGGCGCTTGGCGGTGCCGTGGCCCTGAGCGGCGACGGCGTCCAGCCAGCGTGCCGGGTCGTGAATCTGGTGGGTGGCGACGAAGCCCGCCGGCCCGGTCAGCCGCCCGTGCGCGCCGGGGCCGATGCCGACATAGTCGCCGCCCCGCCAGTAGGTCAGGTTGTGGCGGCTTTCGGCGCCGGGCCGGGCGTGGTTGGAGACTTCATAAGCGGCAAGGCCCCGTTCCGCCAGGAGCGCCCGCGTGATCTGGAACAGATCGACGGCCACCTCGTCTTCCGCTGCCCGGACGCGGTCGCGGAAAAACGCCGTGCCGGGTTCGATGGTCAGTTGGTAGACGGAAAGGTGCTCCCCCGCCAGCTCCGCCGCCGCCGCCAATTCCGCCCGCCAGGTGGCGGGGTCCTGGTCCGGCAGGCCGTAGATCAGGTCGAACGACGTGCGCGCGAAAACCGTGTTGGCATCCTCGATGGCGCGGCGTGCTTCCGCCGCCCCGTGGCGCCGGCCCAGAAACTTGAGCGCCGCGTCGTCGAGGGACTGCACGCCGAGCGACAGGCGGTTGACGCCGGCGCCGTGGAGATCGCGGAACCGCTCGCGCTCCGCCGAGGACGGATTGGCCTCCAGGGTGATCTCGATATCGGCAGAAAAATCCCAATGGCGGCGGGCGGCTTCGATCAGTGCCGCCACCGTCGCGGGGTCCATCAACGACGGCGTCCCGCCGCCGAAAAAAATGCTGGTCAGCGGCCGGCCCGGCATTTCAGCGCCGTAATGGGCGAGCTCCGCCACCAGCGCGCCGCGCCAGCGGGCCGGGTCGATGGTCTCGGCCACATGACTGTTGAAATCGCAGTACGGGCACTTGGACTGGCAGAACGGCCAGTGGACGTACAGCGCCAGCGGATCCGCGGTCAACAGCCGGGCTCGAAACAGGCCGCCACCAGCTTGTTGAAGGCGTCGGCACGGTGGCTGATGGCATGTTTGGCGCCCGGCTCGAACTCGCCGAAGGTGATGTCGAAGCCTTGTGGGACAAACATCGGATCGTAACCGAAACCTCTTTCGCCGCGCGGCGGCCAGACCAGATGGCCGTGCACTTGACCCTCGAACGTCTCCAGGTGCGCGGCGGCCGCCGCCGTGGCCGGCCAGCAGAGTGACAGCGCACAGGCGAAATAGGCGGCCGGCGCTTGCTGTTCGGGGCCGGTGGCGCCGCAATTCTGCAATTCCTCCCAGACGGTGCGCATGGCGAGGCCGAAATCCTTGTCCGGCCCGGCCCAGCGGGCCGAATAGATGCCGGGTTGGCCATCCAGCGCCGGGACGACAAGGCCGGAATCGTCGGCCAGCGCCGGCAATCCGGCAGCTTCGGCGGCGGCGCGGGCCTTGATTTCGGCGTTGGCGATGAAGGTTTCGCCGTCTTCAATGGGTTCCGGAAGCCCGAGATCGCCGGCGGAAATCACCTCGGCGCCGAAAGGACGCAGCAGATCATCGATCTCGCGCACCTTGCCGGGGTTGTGGCTGGCGATGACCAGCTTGCCGTCGGTGAAATGCCGCGCCATGGGATCAGCCTGTTAATCTTGTCCGAGGGCCTTGCGTTGAACTTCGGCCAGCTCCGCGACCCCGGCCTGCGCCAGCTTGAGAAGATCAAGAAATTGAGCTTCACTGAAAGGGTCGGCCTCGGCAGTGCCCTGAATCTCAACAATTCCGCCCTTTCCGGTAAGGACAAAGTTGGCATCGGCCTCGGCATTGGAGTCCTCGGCATAGTCCAGATCGCTCACTGCAATGCCCTTATATAGCCCGCAAGAGATGGCCGCCACCTGATCGATCAACGGAATGCTCTTAAGTATACCCAATTGCCGGCAGCGCTCGAAGGCGCGGTGCAGGGCCACATAGCTGCCGGTGATGGCGGCGGTGCGGGTGCCACCGTCGGCTTGGATGACGTCGCAGTCCAGTTTCACCTGCAACTCGCCCATGGCTTCCAGGTCGGTGACCGCGCGCAGCGAGCGGCCGATCAGGCGCTGGATTTCCTGGGTGCGGCCCGATTGCTTGCCGCGCGCCGCCTCGCGGTCGGTACGGGTGTTGGTGGAGCGCGGCAGCATGCCGTATTCCGCCGTTACCCAGCCGCGCCCGGTATCGCGCATCCATGGCGGCACGCGCTGCTCCACGGAGGCGGTGCACAGCACATGGGTATCGCCGAACCGGGCCAGGCAGGAGCCCTCGGCGTGCTTGGAGACGTCGGGCTCGAGAATGATCTCGCGCAGTTGCTCGGGTTTTCGCCCTGAAGGCCGCATGTCGTCCCCTTTTCCGTTGCCGGTTCGATTGCGCCGGCAAGCTAACGTGCCGCCGCGCCCGGTACAAGCCTCGCCAAGCGCGGTGACAATGAATGCCGGGATACGTTGACGCTAGGAGTCGACAAAACTACATTCTGGCGGACTCACCAGAAAAGCGGACACCCGATGATTACCGAACTGAACCAGCGTTCACGGGAAATCTTCAAGCTGATCGTCGATTCCTACGTGGAGACCGGCGAGCCGGTGGGCTCGCGCTCGATCTCGCGCAAGCTCGGCCAGAAGCTGTCGCCGGCGACGGTCCGCAACGTCATGGCGGATTTGGAGGAGGCCGGACTGTTGTATGCGCCGCATACCTCGGCCGGCCGACTGCCGACCGACGCCGGGCTCAGGATGTTCGTCAACGGCCTCTTGGAGGTCGGCAACCTTACCAGCCGCGAGCGCGACGACATCAAGGGCCAGTTCGCCGGATCGTCGACCAGCCTGGAAGGGCTGCTGGAACAGGCGACGGAGGCGCTCTCGGGCCTCACCGGCTGCGCCAGCCTGGTGCTGGCGCCGAAGACGGAAAGCCCGTTGAAGCACATCGAGTTCGTGTCGCTGAGCCCGGGCCGGGCGCTGGTGGTGCTGGTGACGGAAAACGGCATCGTCGAGAACCGCATCATCCAGACGCCGGAACAGTTGTCGCCGTCGGCCATGGTGCAGGCGTCCAATTTTCTCAGCGCGCGCCTGGTCGGGCGCACGGTGGCGGAAGCCTATGACGAGATCATGTCGGAGCTCGACCAGAACCGGGCCGAACTCGACACCCTGACCCAGCGCGTGGTCGAGAGCGGCCTCGCCACCTGGGCGGGCGGCGCCGCCGACGGGGCCGCCGCCGGCTCCCTGATCGTGCGCGGCCAGGCGCACCTGCTGGAGGACGTCAACGCGCTCACCGACCTGGAGCGCATCCGCAACCTGTTCACCACGCTGGAGACCAAGCAGGAGATGCTGAAGCTGCTGTCGCTCACCGACGCGGCGGAGGGCGTGCAGATCTTCATCGGCGCCGACAACCAGTTGTTCAACTTGGCCGGCGTTTCCATGGTTACCGATTCGTTCCAGAACTCGTCCGAACAGGTGGTCGGCGCCATCGGCGTCATCGGCCCGTCGCGCATGAACTACGCGCGCATCATTCCGATGGTCGATTACACCGCCAAACTCATCGGCCGCATGCTCGGCTGACAGAAACACGTGAATGGAGACAGTTGCAGTGATGACATCCGAACCCATGCCCGAAGGCACTGACAACAAGGAACCGGACGCGGAAGCCGGCGCCGACGAGCCGACCTTCGCGCCTTCGGAAACCGCGCCGGAGCCCGTGCTCGACACTTCCGAGGCCGCAGCGGCGGCGGAAGCGCCGCCGGCACCGGGGGCCGAGCCGGCCGCGCCCGAGGTTGAGCCGGCACAGCCGGTGGCCGACCTCGCGTCGCGCGTCGCCGTGTTGGAGGCGGAGACGGCGGACCTCAACGACAAGCTGTTGCGGGCCCTGGCCGAGACGGAGAACGTGCGCCGCCGCGCCCAGCGCGACAAGGAAGACGCGTCTAAGTACGCCATCAAAAGCTTCGCCGAGGACCTGCTCCGGGTGTCAGACAACATGGGCCGCGCGCTGGCTGCCATCGACGCCGATGCCCGCGCCCAGGACGCCAACCTGGAAATTCTCGCCGTCGGTGTCGAGATGGTGGCCAAGGAACTGTTGAGCGCTTTCGAGCGCGCCGGACTCAAGCCGATCGAGGCCATGGGTCAGCGCTTCGACCCGATGCTGCACGAGGCCATGTTCGAAATTCCCGATCCGGCCCAGCCGGCGGGCACCGTCACCCAAGTGCTGGAAGACGGCTACACCCTGCATGGACGTACGCTCCGCGCCGCCAAGGTCGGCGTCACCAAGGGCGGGCCGAAGCCCGATGCCAAGCCGGTGGCGGGTCCCGGTGACGAAGCGGGTGACGCGTCCGGCGATGGCCCGGCGGTCAAGGACGGCCGCCAGGCCTACGAGCAGTCCGGCGAGCCCGGCAGCGCCGGCGGGACCGGCGGACAGGTCGACGAGAAGCTTTAGTTTCAGGCGCCGGACGCGCCCGTAAAGCATTGCGCGCGCCGGGGCCTAAGCCTATATAAGCGCGGGAAAAGTCGCCGACTTCGGCTTCCCCCGCAAGAACATCACTAGGGATTTCCGGCAGCGCCTGATCGGGCTGCGAAGAAATTGCCGCAGAAGTACGAGGATGAAATGAGCAAAGTCATTGGTATCGATCTCGGCACCACCAACTCCTGTATCGCGATCATGGACGGCCGGGACGCCAAGGTCGTTGAAAACGCGGAAGGCGCGCGCACCACGCCTTCCATGGTCGCTTTCGCCGAGGGCGGTGAACGCCTCGTCGGCCAGCCGGCGAAACGCCAGGCGGTGACCAACCCGGAAAACACGCTTTTCGCTATCAAGCGCCTGATCGGCCGGCGCTACGACGACCCGGTCACCAAGGAAGACAAGAAGCTGGTGCCCTACCAGATCGTCAAGGGCGACAACGGCGACGCCTGGGTCGAGGCCGAGGGCCAGAAGTACAGCCCCAGCCAGGTTTCCGCCTTCATCTTGCAGAAGATGAAGGAGACCGCCGAAAGCTATCTCGGTGAAAGCGTCACCCAGGCGGTGATCACGGTGCCCGCCTACTTCAACGATTCCCAGCGCCAGGCCACCAAGGACGCCGGCAAGATCGCCGGCCTGGAAGTGCTGCGCATTATCAATGAACCGACCGCCGCGGCGCTCGCCTACGGCCTCGAGAAAAAGAACTCGGGCGTCATCGCCGTCTACGACCTGGGCGGCGGCACCTTCGACGTCTCCGTGCTCGAGATCGGCGACGGCGTGTTCGAGGTGAAGTCCACCAACGGCGACACCTTCCTCGGCGGCGAGGATTTCGACAAGCGCATCGTCGACTATCTGGCGGACGAGTTCAAAAAGGAAAACACCATCGACCTGCGCCAGGACCGCCTGGCCCTGCAGCGTCTCAAGGAAGCGGCGGAAAAGGCCAAGATCGAGCTTTCCTCGACGGCCCAGACCGAGGTCAACCTGCCGTTCATCACCGCCGACCAATCGGGACCGAAGCACCTGAACATCAAGCTGTCTCGCTCCAAGCTGGAAGCCCTGGTGGACGACCTGGTCGAACGCACCGTGGCGCCCTGCAAGCAGGCGCTCAAGGACGCCGGCTTGAAGGCCTCCGAGATCGACGAGGTGATCTTGGTCGGTGGCATGACCCGCATGCCCAAGGTGCAGGAAACGGTGAAGTCGTTCTTCGGGCGCGAGCCGCACAAGGGCGTCAATCCGGACGAGGTGGTCGCCATCGGCGCCGCCATCCAGGGCGGCGTCTTGAAGGGCGACGTCAAGGACGTGCTGCTCCTCGACGTGACGCCGCTGTCGCTCGGCATCGAGACGCTGGGCGGCGTGTTCACGCGCCTCATCGACCGCAACACCACCATCCCGACGCGCAAATCCCAGGTGTTCTCCACCGCCGAGGACAACCAGACCGCGGTCACCATCCGCGTCTTCCAGGGCGAGCGCGAAATGGCCGCCGATAACAAGATCCTCGGCCAGTTCGACCTGGTAGGGATTCCGCCGGCACAGCGCGGCCTGCCGCAGATCGAGGTCACCTTCGACATCGACGCCAACGGCATCGTCAACGTAAGCGCCAAGGACAAGGCCACCGGCAAGGAGCAGCAGATCCGCATCCAGGCCTCGGGCGGTCTCGCCGACGAAGACATCGAGCGCATGGTGCAGGAGGCCGAACAGCACGCCGAAGAAGACAAGAAGCGGCGCGAGGGCGTGGAGGTGCGCAACAATGCCGATTCCATGATCCACGCCACCGAGAAGAACCTGAAGGAATTCGGCGACAAGGTCCCCGAAGACGACAAGAAGGCCATCGAGGACGCCGTCACCGAATTGAAGGAAGCGCTCGAGGGCGACGACATGGACGATATCGCCGCCAAGACCGAGGCGCTGACCCAGGCTTCCATGAAGCTCGGCGAGGCCATGTACAAGGCGGCCCAGGCGGAAGGCGCCGCCGAGGGCATGGGTCCCGACATGGGTGCCCACGCCGAGGCGGAAGCGGCCGATGACGACAACGTCGTCGATGCCGACTTCGAGGAAGTCGATCCCGACGCCGACAAGAAGAAGGGCGACTGACGGAATTAACGGGCGGCGGCGAAAAGGGGGCCGCCGCCCGTTCCGTCCGCATCTTCGGCCACGGCTGAATTTCGGGGGTTCACGAGATGGCGAAAACGGATTTCTACGAGACCTTGGGTGTCGGGCGCGACGCGGATGGCGACGCAATCAAAAAGGCCTACCGCAAGCTCGCCATGAAATACCATCCGGACCGCAACCCGGGTGACAAGGACGCCGAGCAGAATTTCAAGGACGTCAACGAGGCCTACGAGGTCCTCAAGGACGAGGACAAGCGCGCCGCCTACGACCGATTCGGCCACGCCGCCTTCGAGCAGGGCGGCCCGGGCGGACCCGGCGGGGCCGGCTTCGGCGGCGGCTTCGCATCGGGCTTCGCCGACATCTTCGACGAGATGTTCGGCGATTTCGGCGGCCGGCGCGGTGGCGGCCCGCAGCCGGGCAAGGGCGCGGACCTGCGCTTCAACATGGAAATCGAATTGGAAGACGCGTTCAAGGGCAAGCAGTCCGAGATCCGCGTGCCGACCTCCGTCGCCTGCGACGTCTGCTCCGGTTCCGGCGCGGCTTCGGGCTCCGGGCCCAGCGCCTGCCCGACTTGCGGCGGCCACGGCCGGGTACGCTCGCAGTCCGGTTTCTTCACCGTCGAGCGGACCTGCCCCAACTGCCAGGGCACCGGCGAGGTGATCAAGGACCCCTGCACCAACTGCGGCGGCGCCGGGCGGGTGCACAAGGAAAAGACGCTCAGCGTCAACATCCCCGCCGGTGTCGAGGACGGCACCCGCATCCGCCTCACCGGCGAGGGCGAGGCCGGCTTGCGCGGCGCCCAGCCGGGCGATCTCTATATCTTCCTGCATCTGAGGCCGCACCGCTTCTTCCAGCGCGACGGCGCTGACATCTACTGCCGGGTGCCGATCCCCATGACCCGCGCGGCGCTCGGCGGCACCGTCGAAGTACCGACCGTCGACGGCACCATCGCGCGTCTCTCCATTCCCGCTGGCACGCCGACCGGTCACCAGTTCCGCCTGAAGGGCAAGGGCATGAGCGTGCTGCGCTCGAAATCTCGCGGCGACATGTTCGTCCAGGCGAACGTGGAAACGCCCCAGAACTTGACCAAGCGGCAGAAGGAATTGCTGCAGGAATTCGCCCAGGAAGGCGGTGAGGATACCCACAGCCCCGAGGCGCACGGTTTCTTCTCCAAGGTCAAGGAGCTTTGGGAAGACCTCAAGGAATAGGCGCGGCCGCATCCCCCTAACTTATTGAAAATACACATTTTGCTGCACATCATGCTGCAGCATAAAGTGCAGCATAAATTCGCGCCGAGACGCCTTAGGTAATCAGGTTGCGCATCGTCACCAGGGCGTTGGCGGCATTTTCGGCGACCCGGCAAAGGGTCTCGTGCTGCTCCAGCGTAATGCCGAGATCGTGGATGATGCGGTTGGCGAACTCGGCCTCGGCGGGGTGATACTCGCCGTCGACCACGGCGATGATCAGCAGTTCGGCGCCGACCACCAGGCGCGAGCGTTCGGAGGCGAACACGGCCAGGTCGACCTCCCGGTGCACGTCGGCGATGGGTGCCTGGCCGAGGCCGTTGGTCTCCCAGTAGAGCCGGTCCAGGTAGGCCATCTCCTGTTCGGCGACGATGCCGTCGGCGACGATCATCTGCTGCGCCAGATCGAAAAAGGTGGCCCGTTCGTCCTTGTCGAGAAGCTGCATGAACATGGCGTGAGCTTACACCGCTGTGGTTCGGATCAACGGTCCGGGTCCAACAGGCCCTGCATGGCGCCGAGCGCGGCAGCGGCCTGTTCGGCGATGCGGCAGAGCTCCTCGTGCTGCTCGCGCGTCAGGCCGAACCGTTCGATGACCTTGTTGGCGAAGGCCGCCTCGGCGGGATGGTACTCGCCGTCGACCACGGCGATGATCAACAGCTCGGCACCGACAATCAACTGCGCGTTGACATCGGAGAAGACGCCGAGGTCGACGTCTCGGTCCAGGTCGGAGACCGGCGCCTGGCCGTAGCCGCTGGATTCCCAGAACAACCGGTCCAGGTAGTTCATTTCCTGTTCGGCGACGATGCCGTCGGCGACGATCATCTGCTGCGCCAGCACGAACAGTGCTTCGCGCTGGTCTTGGTTGAGAAGTTTCAAAAACATGGCGGCTCCATATTACACCGAAGCGATTTTTTCCAAAGGTGTTTCGCGCCCTTCCGGAAGGCTGTCGCGCAGCGCCGCCACAAGGTCCGACTTGAGCCCGGCGCGGGCCGGGTCATTCCAGAGATTGCGCCACTGGCGCGGGTCCTCTGCGAGATCGTAGAGCTCGCCTTCGGTTCCGTCATAGACGTTGGTGACGCCGTATTCTGTGATCACGTAACGCCCGCCCTCGACGAAGGTGCGGAGCGTCACCGCGTTGCCGTCCCACTCGTCGATCCATTCCGTGGTGGTTCCGGACCGGTCGGCCGTTTGACTGTCGGTCGGCAGCGGCGCGCCCTGCATCCATTCCGGCGCCTCGCCGGCGAGGGCGGCGATGGTCGGCGCGATGTCCACATGGCCGACCGGCTGCGACAGCGTCGCCGGCGCAAGCCCGGCCGATGCCGCCGGGCGCCAGATCAGCGGCACCCGCATCAGCCCCTCCACATGATACGGCCCCTTGAACAACATGCCGAAGTCGCCTTGGAACTCACCGTGGTCGGTGGTGTAGAAGATGTCCGTTTCCTGGTCCCAGCCGCGGCCGGCCAGGTGGTCCATGACCAGCCCCACGGCCTCGTCGATCAGTTCGTTCTCGGCATGCACCTTGGCGTTGACCTCGCGGATGGCATCGGCGGAAAGCTTCGCCGGCACGAAGGCGGGCGGCACCTCGAAGGCGAAACGCTTTTCGCCCAGGTACCATTCGCGCCAGTGTCGGGGCTTTGATTCCAGCACGTCGAGGCATTTCTCCGGGCTGCCGGGATAGCCTGCCGGCAGGGGCAGGTCGCGCCAATCGAATTTCGCGGCCGCCTCCATGGGCGGGTCCCAGGGATGGTGCGGATCGGGGAAGCTCATCCAGCAGAACCAGTCGTCGGCGTCATCCAGTTCGCTCAGCCAGGCGATGGTGCGCTCGGCCGTCCAGTGCGTATGGTAGAGCTCTTTCGGGATTGGGTTGTGCGCCACCTGCGGCGCGTCGGTGTCGCCCCCATCGCGCGCCGATGGCGAGCCCTGGTAGGCGTATTCGTGAAAACCCCCGACCTCGCCCGGGTGGGTTTCGTTCAGCCACTTGGCGTAGTGAAAGGTTGAGCGCGCGATGCGGCCCGAATGGCCGGCCAATTCCATGCGGTCGAAGCCCCGGTGCGGACCGGTATTGCCTTCATTGGCGGCCAGATTCTCGAAGAAATCGGTGGCGGCGTGCGGCTCCAGGTGCGCCTTGCCGATCAATGCCGTCTTGAAGCCCTTGGCCTTCAAGAGATGGCTCAGCGCCGGCGCGTCGTCGGGAAGCGGAATGCCGTTCGACGTCACGCCGTGGCGACGGATCGATTGCCCGGTCAGGATGGTGGAGCGCGCTGGCATGCAGACGGTGGATTGGTTGCGCGCCTGTACGTAGTTGAGGCCGTTCGCCGCCAGCGCGTCGATGCGGGGCGTGGCGGCAAAGGCGCCGCCATTGCATCCCAGCGCCTCGAAGCGCTGCTGGTCGGTGGTGATGAGTAGGATCCTGTGTCCCATAGGCTTGCCGCTCCCTGCCGTGGCGCCCAATCATGGCGGCAAGGGCGAGCCGGTTCAAGTTGCCAGCGCGGGTCCGCTCAAGTAAGAGAGAGCCCGGAATTGCGGAGGGAGGATTGCCATGAAAATCGGTATCGTCGGATGCGCCGGCCGCATGGGCCGAATGCTGGGCAAGGTGATCGGTGAGACGGCAGGCGCGGACCTGGCCGGGGGCACCGAAGCGCCCGGCAGCGACTTCATCGGCGCCGACCTGGGTGAGATCGCCGGTGGCAAACGTTCGGGCATCGCCGTGACCGACGACGCGGCGGCCATGTTCGCCGCCGTCGACCTGGTCATCGATTTCACCATCCCCGCCGCGACGGTGAAGCACGCGGCGCTGGCTGCCGAGGCCGGCACCGCCATGGTCATCGGCACCACCGGGCTCAGCGATGCGCAGATGCTCGACATCCGGCGCGCCGCCGAAAGGGTTGCCATCGTCCATGCCGGAAACATGAGCCTCGGCGTCAACCTTTTGGTCGGCCTCGCCGAACAGGTGGCGGCGGCGCTCGGGCCGGCCTTCGACATCGAGGTGCTGGAGATGCACCACAAGCATAAGATCGACGCGCCGTCCGGCACCGCGCTGATGCTCGGCAAGGCCGCGGCCCAAGGGCGCGGCGTCGACCACAATTCCGCCGCCGTCATGAGCCGCGAGGGCGAGACCGGCGCCAGGCCCGACTGCGCCATCGGCTATGCGACGCTGAGGGGCGGCGACGTGGTCGGCGAACACACGGTGATCTTCGCCGGCCCCGGCGAACGCATCGAGATCAGCCACAAGGCCGCCGACCGGAGCATCTTCGCCCACGGCGCCGTCACCGCCGCGCTCTGGACCGAAGGCAAGCCCGCCGGTCTCTACAGCATGCGCGACGTGCTGGGCCTGTCCTAGAACCCGGCCTTGTAGACCGGCGCGCAGAGCCCTTTCAGAAAGCGCCCGAGCGCATCCGCCACTTCGCGCCGTTCCGTCGCGGTCAGGAAGCTGCCCAAGGGCACGGCATGGCCGTGGCTCCGGACTTCGAGCCGTGAATTGGGCGCGTCGGCACCGATCAGGGCGACGCGCGCCCAATGGCGCGGGAACGACCAGGCCTCGCGGCGGCCCCAGTGGTTGACCCGTTCCAGGTGCAACTGGCGCTCGGTGACGGCGATGCGCTCGACCACGCCCGAGCGGCGATGGTTGAAATGCAACAGCATCACCAGCGCCACCAGCTCGAGCCCCATGAAACCGAACACCGGCCAGGCCCCGACCACTCCGAAAACCAGTGCCACCGGCACCATGACGCAGGCGATGGCGATCGCCAGCCATTTGATGGCGCGCTTGGTCGCCGATGAATTGGGCCGAAGTTCGGCGCTGAACACCACCGCGTCGCGTGGGTCCATCTTCTCGGCGGGCTGTGGCAGGGGCTGGCTCATGGCGCGGATTTTAACGCTTCAAATCCCCGCCGCCACAAAAAAACTTGCCCCGGCGGGCGGCGTCCCGGAGCATGCGGGCATGAAGAAAGCCGACATCGAGACCTTCTATGCGCGCCTTGAGGCCGCCAACCCCGAGCCCAAGGGCGAGCTCAACTACACCAACCCCTTTACCCTGTTGGTGGCGGTGACGCTGTCGGCGCAGGCCACCGATGTTGGCGTCAACCGTGCCACCGAGAAACTGTTCAAGCTCGCCGATACGCCGGAAAAGATGGTCGCGCTGGGCGAGGCCAAATTGAAGGACCACATCAAGACCATCGGGCTCTTCAACAACAAGGCGAAGAACGTCATGGCCTTGAGCCGGCTTTTGATCGAGCGCCACGGCGGCGTGGTGCCGGACGACCAGGCGGCGCTGGAAGCCCTTCCCGGTGTCGGGCGCAAGACCGCCAACGTGGTCCGCAACATCGCCTTCGGCGCGCATACCATCGCCGTCGACACCCATATCTACCGTATCGGCAACCGCACCGGCCTGGCGCCTGGCAAGACGCCGCTCGCCGTGGAGAAGAAACTGCTCAAGGTGACGCCCGAGAAATACATGCTACACGCGCACCACTGGCTGATCTTGCTCGGGCGCTATATCTGCAAGGCGCGCAAGCCCGACTGTCCGGCTTGTCCGGTGATCGATCTCTGCCGCTTTAAGGGCAAGACGGTGGTGCAGCCGGACGCCTGACGGGCGCTTCTCCGGGCCTAGCCGGTGCGCCGAACGGCGCGGACCAATTGCGTGAAACAGCCCTGCGGGTCGGTGGTGCTGTTGTCGAAATGGCGGGTTTCCAGGTGGTCGACGGCCATCTCGCCTGACGACGAGGGATAGAAAAACAGGTCCAAAGCACACCCGCCCAGGCGGTATTGCCATAGTTCCGCAGGCGAATCGATCCTTTGAAACTGCGGCTCTCCGAGCATTAGGGTCACTTTTCCGGCTTCCAGGCCGCGCAACGTCTCGATCGCCGGTATGGGCGTTTCCGGCGCCGCCTTGGGAGCGGGAACGACGACGCTGCCGCGCTCTTCCTCAAGCGGCGGAATTGCGGCGATCTCGGCCGGCCGGGGTACGTCCTCTGCGCTTCGCGGCGCGTCGTGCGTCGCCGGCGGGGGCGCGTCCTCGCCGGTGCAGCCGGCCAGCAGGGCGGCGACCAACAGGGCCGGAACCGGCCAGGATCGGGTGAGCGTCACGGGCGGAACCGGCTCAGTCGTCGCCGGATTCCAGGGTCTGCATGTCGCCCGAGACCTCGCCGCCCGACTCGATGACGATGCGCCCGTAGCGGACCTTGCCCTTGACGTGGCCGCCGGCGCGCACGATCAGGCGCTCGCGGGCGATCAACTCGCCGTCGTAGCGCCCCGAGATATCGGCCTCGGCGACGTCGGCGTTGCCGGTGAAGTGGCCGCTCGGCGACACCTCGATGGCGCGCGCGTTGGAAAGGGTCACCTCGACCACGCCTTCCACCACCAGCTTGTCGCAAGCGGTGATCTCGCCCTTGAGCGCGATGTCGCGTCCGACCACCAAACGCTTGGAATCGCCGTCGCTGGAAAGGGAGCCCGGCATCGGCCGGTCCATGCGGCGCGCGCCGGGGCCGGGGATGTCGGCGACGCGGCGCGGGATTTCCGGCTGGTAGCTGGTTGCCGTCGGCGGTTTCGCCGGCGCGTGCGATCCCTTGCGCGAAAACGGTTTCAGCGGCGGCGCGGTGCCCGGGTCCTTGTCGTCACCGCTGTCGGCCGCGGGCATGGCGGGGGCGCCGGATTCGGTCTTGTCTTCGGGGGAGCCGTCGGACTTCTTCTTGCCGAACATGGAGGATTTCCTTTCCAATTGTCCCTTAAGTCGTGGCGAGGGCCGTGCCCGCTTCGCCGCGCCATGCCTCGAACAAGTGCAGCATGGAGGCGGTGGCGACGACCGGGGTCAGCAGGTTGATGATGGGCAACGTCATTAAAAAGGCGAAGACGACGCCGATGCCGATGATGGCGCTTTGGCGCTGCTTCCTGAGCGTCCGCGCCTCCGCCGGGGCGAGCCGCCGGTGCGAGACGAGCTCGAAAAATTCGCGCCCCAGCAGGTAGCCGTTGACGCCGTAGAAGACGATGGGAAACAGCGGCCCGAAAAACAGGAACGGCAACAGCATCAGGTTGAGGACGACCATCACGCCCAGGAACTTCGCCGCGCCGATCAAGGCCTCAGTCAGGGGCGGATCGTTGGCGGCCGGCAGGTTCGGGTAGTGGCGTGCCTCGACGGCCTGGGCGATGCGCTCCAGCATGAGGCCGATTACGGCGGAAATGACGCTCGGGAACAGCAGCCAGGTGAGCACCAGGGTGATGGCGCCGCCGAGCAGATCGGCGATGCCTTCCAGCCACGGCGTTTCGAAGATCGCCGTCTTGGCCAGCACCTCGCCGATCACCGCCCACATGACGGCGAAGGTCAACAGCGCCGCGCCGATGCCCATCCAGACGACTTTCTGCGCCTTCGGGTCGCTCAGTTGCCGGATACCTTTAATCAAAGCAGAAAGCATTTTAAATCAGTTCGTTAAGCTAGTTTCTTAAAGTTCATGTTGAAGCGGCCACATGGCTCACGCCGCGCCTCAATGAATGCCCGTAAAGCCATGACAAATCAACACATTTTTGGCGCACTCATATTCGTCGCCCGCAGGAAGGCGAACGCTCGCTTTTCCCCGTGCCGCCGCTTGGATCCGGCCGCGCGAATCGGCCCATTATACCCTTTTTCGCGGCGGCCAAGGGGTTCCGTCGCGGTCGCCCTGCGCTATCCCTTGCCGGGCCGATGGCGCTCGCTATACTGCGCGCCTTTCCGGGCTCCACACACCTTGATTCCCCGGTTGGTTCTCAGGAGTTTCCGCGTCATGACCGACACCCGTTTCGATGTACTCGGCATCGGCAATGCCATCGTCGATATTCTCGCCCACGCCGAGGACGATTTCCTCGGCTCCGAAGGGCTCGAGAAAGGCGCCATGGCATTGGTCGATTCCGCCCGCGCCGGCGAGCTTTATTCCAAGGTCGGCCCGGCGGTGGAATGCTCCGGCGGCTCCGCCGCCAACACCATCGCCGGCCTGGCGTCTTTGGGTGGGCGCGCCGCCTTCATCGGCAAGGTCTGCGACGACCAGTTGGGCCAGGTCTTCCGCCACGACATCCACGTCATGGGCGTCACCTTCGATACGCCCGCCGCGCCCGCCGGCGGCACGCCGACGGCGACCAGCTTGGTGCTGGTCTCGCCCGATGCCGAGCGCACCATGCAGACCTATCTCGGCGTTTGCGTCGAACTGGGCCCCGACGACATCGACGAGGACCAGGTGGCGGCCAGCGCCATTACCTACCTGGAGGGATATCTCTGGGATCCGCCGGCGGCGAAGGAAGCGTTTCTCAAGGCCGCCGACGTGGCGCACAAGGCCGGGCGAAAGGTGTCGCTGAGCCTGTCGGACCCGTTTTGCGTCGACCGCCACCGGGCCGATTTTCTCGACCTGGTCTCCGGCCACGTGGACATCCTGTTCGCCAACGAGGAAGAGATCGTCTCGCTCTACGAGGCCGACGAATTCGACACCGCCCTGCAGGCGGTCAAGGGTCACTGCGAGGTGGTGGCGCTGACCCGAGGCGCCAAGGGCTCGGTGGTGCTTTCCGGTGACGAGGTGCACGTGGTCGACGCTGACCCGGTCGAACGCCTGGTCGACACCACGGGTGCCGGCGACGCCTATGCGGCGGGCTTCCTTTACGGCCTGACGCAAGGCGACGGCCTGGCGCGCTCGGCGCATATCGGCAACGTCGCCGCCGCCGAGGTCATTCAACACATGGGCGCGCGCCCCGACCGGCCCTTGAAGGAACTGGTCGCCGCCAAGCTGGGAGCGGCCTGACGCATGGAACTCCGTAACATCGCCATCATCGCCCACGTCGACCACGGCAAGACGACGCTGGTCGACGTGCTGTTGAAGCAAAGCGGCACCTTCCGCGACAACCAGCAGGTCGCCGAGCGCGCCATGGATTCCGGCGAGCTCGAACGCGAGCGCGGCATCACCATCTTGGCCAAGTGCACCTCGGTGGATTGGAAGGGGATGCGCATCAACATCGTCGATACGCCGGGCCACGCCGACTTCGGCGGCGAGGTGGAGCGTATTCTCGGCATGGTCGATGGCGTGCTGCTGTTGGTCGACGCCGCCGAGGGCCCCATGCCGCAGACCAAGTTCGTCACCGCCAAGGCGCTGAAGCTGGGCCTCAAGCCGATCGTCGTGGTCAACAAGGTGGACAAGCCCGAAGCCCGCGCCTTCGAGGTGCAGGACGAGGTGTTCGACCTGTTCGCGGCGCTGGAGGCCAACGATGAACAGCTCGACTTCCCAACCATCTTCGCCTCGGCCAAGGAAGGCTGGGCCAGCGCCGAGCCGGAGAAAAGCGGCGACGACATGGACATTATCTTCGAGAAGGTGATCGAGCACGTGCCGGCGCCCAAGGCCGAGCCCGACGCGCCCTTCTCCATGCTTGTGACCACGCTGGAGGCGGATAACTTCCTGGGCCGCGTGCTGACGGGCCGCATCGCCACCGGCGCCGTGACGCCCAACATGACGGTGCAGGCGCTGGACCGCGACGGCAAGCGCATCGAGCAGACGCGCATCACCAAGGTCCTCGGTTTCCGGGGCCTGAAGCGCGAACCCATCGACGAGGCGCGGGCGGGGGACATCGTCGCCGTCGCCGGCTTCTCGGAAGCCACCGTTGCCGATACGCTCTGCGATCCCGCCGTGACCGTGGCCCTCGGCGCCGATCCGGTCGACCCGCCGACGCTGGCCATGACCTTCGCCATCAACGATTCGCCGCTCGCCGGCCAGGACGGTTCCAAGGTGACATCGCGGGTGATCCGCGACCGGCTGATGCGTGAAGCCGAGGGCAACGTCGCCATCCGCATCACCGAAACCGAAGAGAAGGACGCCTTCGAGGTCGCCGGCCGGGGCGAGCTGCAGTTGGGCGTGCTGATCGAGCAGATGCGCCGCGAGGGTTTCGAGCTTTCGATCTCGCGCCCGCGCGTGCTGATGCGCGACAACCCGGAAACGGGTGAGCGCGAGGAACCCATGGAAGAGGTCATGGTCGACGTCGACGAGGAGTTCTCCGGCATCGTCGTCGAGGCGTTGAGCTTGCGCAAGGGCAAGATGACCGAAATGCGGCCGTCCGGCGGCGGCAAGGTGCGCTTGACCTTCATCGCGCCGGCGCGCGGCCTCATCGGCTATCACGGCGAATTCCTGACCGAGACCCGCGGCACCGGCATCATGAGCCGTGTCTTCAACGGCTACGGCCCGCACATGGGCCCCATTCCAGGAAGGCGCAACGGCGTCCTGATTTCCAACGCGGCGGGCAAGAGCGTCGCCTATGGCTTGGCGGGCCTGGAGGGGCGCGGTCCGCTGTTTATCGGTTCCGGGGTGCAGGTCTATGAGGGTATGATCATCGGCGAGCACAGCCGCGGTAACGACCTGGAAGTGAACCCGATGAAGTCGAAGCAGCTCACCAACATCCGTGCGTCGGGCACCGACGAGACCATCCGCCTGACGCCCCCCCGGCGCATGTCGCTGGAGCAGGCCATCGCCTACATCCAGGACGACGAGCGTGTCGAGGTGACGCCCGAACATATCCGGCTCAGGAAACAGCATCTCGATCCGCACGAACGCAAGCGCGCCCAGCGCCGGGCCGAAGCGGGGTAGGCGCTTGGCGCCCGAACCGGAACCCTTGCAACCGGCAACCCCCACCACCGTCGAGACCAGTGCGTTTTGGCGGCTTCTGCCGGCGGGGATGCGCCGGCGCTGGTGGCTGTTTCGCTGGACCGATGCGCTGCAGCGGATGCGCACGCTCACCCGCGCGCGCAAGGGCGTGCTGGTCATCCGCATGGACGGCATTGGCGACATGGTGCTGTTCCGCAACAGCCTGGATGACTACGCCGAGGCCTTCGATGTCCCGAAGGCGCAGATCTTCATCCTCGGCTGCAAGAGCTGGGTGAGCGTTGCCGACCCGTTGTTCGACGGCTATCACCTGATGGCCATCGACGAGCACAAGTACGCGCGCCGGCTTCTGTACCGCATCTGGATCAACGCCCGGGTGCGGCGCCTGAACGTGGCGGTGACGGTCTGTGACGCCTATTTCCGCCGCGCATTGATGGCCGACAGCCTGGCCCGCGTCGCCGGCGCGCCCCGCACCATCATGTCGCTCCCCTATATCAACGGCCCGACGCGGGCGGAATATGCCTGGTACCTGAGCCAGGTCTCCGACGTTATCGACACCGGCCCCTATCCCCGCCATGAGATCGAGCGCCACGCTGCCTTCACCGCGCACTTCACCGGCAAGCCCCCGGCGCCGCGAGCGCCGCAACTGAACTGGCGCGAAAAGGCGCCGCCGGTGCCGACCGACAAGCCTTACGCGGTGCTCAACCCCGGCTCCAACGAATACGGCCGGCGCTGGCCGCTGGCGCAGTATATCGAGCTCAGCCGTTGGTTGACGGGCAAGGGAATGCGCGCAGTCTTCATCGGCAAGGCCGATGAAAAGGCCGCCGCCATTCCGGCCTCCGACGGCGTCATCGACCTGACCGGCAAGACCACCTTGCCGCAGATGTTCGATCTGATGAAGTCGGCGGCGCTCGTCGTTTCGAACGACACCGGTCCGGCGCACGTGGCCATCGGGCTCGGCGCGCCCAGCGTGGTCATCGTCGGCGGCGGGCACTTCGGCTGTTTCGTGCCCTATCCGGAAGGGGTGCGGCCCGAGACCGCGCGCTTCGTCTATCGGCGCATCGAGTGCTATCATTGTTTCTGGCGCTGCCACAAACGCGAGGACGAGAAGGATTCGTTCCCCTGCGTCGCCGCCGTCACCATGGAGCAAGTGCAAGGGGCCTGTGAGGAATTGCTGAACCCGACCCAGCCGGACCCGAAAAGCGAGGCATGAAGACCTGGGCCCAATCGGCGGCGGTCTATACCCAGCCGCGCGTGCTGGCATTTCTGTTTCTTGGCTTTTCGTCCGGCCTGCCGTTCGGTGTCGTCGCCGAACCGCTGACGGCGTGGCTGGCTGAATCGGGTGCGAGCAAGACGGCCATCGGCCTCTTCGCGCTGGTCAGCCTGCCCTATTCACTCAAGTTCATCTGGGCGCCGTTGATGGATCACCTGCCGCTGCCGGTGATGACCAGGCTGTTCGGGCGGCGACGCGGCTGGGCGCTGGTGACTCAGGTGCTGTTGCTGGCCGCCGTGCTGGGGTTGGGCCTCACCGATCCGGCGACGGACCTCTGGTGGACGGCGGCCTTCGCGCTCGTCGTCACCTTCGCGTCCGCCAGCCAGGACATCGTCGTCGATGCCTACCGGGTCGAGGTGCTCGCGGAAGACCAGCTTGCCGCCGGCGCGGCGACCGCCACCTTCGGCTGGCGCCTGGGTCAGGTGGGCTCCGGCGCGGCGGGGCTGATCTTGGCCGACATGTTCCCCTGGTCCTGGGTTTACGTCGGCATGGCGGCGCTGGTGGTGATCGGCATCGTCGCCATCCTGATGAACCCGGAACCCGAAACCGACGCGCCCAAGCCGGTGCACGAACTGGGCGCCTGGCTCAAGGACGCGGTCGTCGGCCCGTTCCGCGATTTCGTCACCCGGCGGGGCTGGATCGCCATCGTTCTGTTCGTGCTCTTGTACAAGTTCGGCGATGCGGTGCTGTCGATCATGAAGATTCCGTTCTTCCTGGAGATCGGCTTCACCAAGACCGAGATCGCCGAGATCGCCAAGATCTTCGGCTTCAACGCCATTATCGCGGGCGGCTTCCTGGGCGGCTTGGTGCTGGCGCGCACCGGCATCCTGACCGGGCTGATGATCTGCGGCGTCTTGATGGCGGCATCCAATCTGGTTTTCGTCGTGCAGGCCTGGGCTGGCCACGACCTCGCCTGGCTGACGGTCACCATCGCGGTCGAGAACATCACCACCGGCATGGGCACGACGGCCTTTGTCGCTTATCTCTCCAGCCTCTGTCATTCCGCCTATACGGCGACGCAGTATGCGCTGTTGACGTCGCTGATGGCTTTTTCGCGCACCGTCATGTCGTCGGGCGCCGGCTGGCTGGCGGAGCGCGTCGATTGGGTCAGCTTCTTCATTATCACCACCGTCGCCGCCGTGCCGGGTCTCCTGGTGCTGGCCTGGCTGATGCGGGGCGCGCGGGCGGAAAAGCGGCTGGCCAACGCCGGGGCGAGCGATTAAAACCCTCGCGGTTGCGGGGGAAGGCAACAGGACAAGGAGTTCGAGCCATGGATATCAACCAGATTCCGGCCGGCGACAACCCGCCCTATGACGTCAACGTCATCATCGAGATTCCGCTGGGCGGCAACCCCGTGAAGTACGAGTTGGACAAGAAGTCGGGCGCCATGTACGTCGACCGCTTTCTGCACACGGCCATGTACTATCCCTGCAACTACGGCTTCATCCCGCACACGCTGTCGGAAGACGGCGACCCCGCCGACGCCGCCGTGCTCGGCCAGATCCCGGTGATTCCGGGGGTCATCATCCGTTCGCGGCCGATCGGCGTCCTGGTGATGGAGGACGAAGCCGGTATCGACGAGAAAATCCTCTGCGTGCCGGTGGACGACCTGCATCCCTACTATGGCGACGTCGGTTCCTACCGCGACATCCGCCCCATCCAACTTGAGCAGATCCAGCACTTCTTCGAGCACTACAAGGACCTGGAAAAGAACAAGTGGGTCAAGGTGCAGCGCTGGGGCGAGGCGGAAGAGGCCATGGACCTGATCCGTCAGGCCATGGAGCGCGACCAAGAGACGGTCACCGCGGAAGCCAAAACGCCGCAGGGCGCCCACGGCATCGACCCGAACGGCTAGGTTCTTTTCGCTCCGGTCCGGCGTGATATGATTCGCGCCATGCGAAACCCGCCGGAAGTCATCCAGGCCGACATCACCACGCTCGACGTGGACGCCATCGTCAACGCCGCCAACGAGAGTCTCTTGGGTGGCGGCGGCGTCGATGGCGCCATCCATGCCGCCGCCGGGCCCAGCCTGCTGGATGAATGCAAGACGCTGGGCGGTTGTCCTACCGGCGAGGCCAAGATCACCAAGGGCTATCGTCTCAGGGCCCGGCATGTGATCCACACCGTCGGCCCGATTTGGCAGGGTGGGCATGCGAACGAGGCGGCGTTGCTGGCGAGTTGCTACCGGCGCTCGCTGGAAATCGCCGAGGCCCAAGGCCTCAAATCCATCGCCTTTCCCGCCATCTCCACGGGCGTCTACCGCTTTCCGGCCGAGCGCGCCGCCGAGATCGCCGTTGCCACGGTGACGAAGTTCATGCAAACCGCCAAGTCCGTCGAGCGCGTCATCTTCTGCTGCTTCGGCGTGCCGTCGGCGGCGCTGCATCGGGCACAATTGGAGACGCTGGGGTAGATGTCTATTTTCGTCGTCCACGCGAAGGCGGGGACCCATCCCTTCGAACCCGGCTGCCCCATGGGCTCCCGCCGTCGCGGGGGCGACGGAAGAGATAGCCATGGCGCGACCGGCAATCTCTCATCGAGGCTTCGATCATGACTCTCGACTCCGCCTTCTTTCATCCCGACTACAAGCCCGAGCCCTTCTGGTGGGAGGCGGCGAGGCCGTCGACCCTCTATTCGGAAGACCTGCCGGACACGACCGAGATTCTCATCATCGGCAGCGGCTATGCCGGCTTGTCGGCGGCGCTGGAGCTCAGGCGCGGCGGGCGCGACGTCCAGGTGGTGGACGCGGGGTTGTTGGGCGGTGCCGCCAGTTCGCGCTCGGGCGGCGGCGTGAGTGCCGGGGTCAATTTGGGCAAGGGATTGTCCGGCGGCCCCGGGCAGAAAAGCCAGGCCGAGGCGCTGTTGGGTGAAAGCCTCGCCGCCTTCGAGTTCCTGGTCGGGCTGATCGAGCGCGAAGGCATCGACTGCCACCTGGAAAAGCGCGGGCGGTTTCTGGGCGCCAACGCGCCCGGCCAGTTCCCGGAACTGGTGAAGAAGGCCGAGATGCTGAACCGCGTCGTCGGTCTCGGCGCCAAGGTGGTGCCCAGGGAGCGCCAGCGCGAGGAAATCGGCAGCGATTATTACCACGGCGGCTTCACCATCGAGCGTGCCGGAAAGCTGCACCCGGCGCTCTACTACAAGGGCCTGTTGGCACTCTGCCACCAGGCCGGCGTGCGCCTCACCGCCGAATGCGAGGTGACGGCTGTTTCGGGTTCGGAAGGCGATTTCCAGGTGATGACCGCCCAGGGTCCCTGCCGCGCCGAACAGGTGATCGTCGCCACCAACGGATATACCGGCGAGTTGACGCCGAAGCTCCGACGCAAGTTGGTGCCGATCTCCAGCCAGATCATCGTCACCGAGGAACTGCCGGAAGACCTGGCGCGCGAACTGATCCCGAACGGGCGCACGATCTCGGAGAGCGCGCGGATCACCTGCTATTACCGGCTTTTGCCGGGCGACAGGCGGGTGATGTTCGGCGGCCGCGCGCGCTTTCATGACGTGCCGGCGGAGACCAGTGCCGCCATCCTGCACGGCATGATGACCGCGCGTTGGCCGCAATTGAAGGCCGCGCGCCTCACTCATTCTTGGTCCGGCTTCGTCGCCATGACCATGGATTCGCTGCCGCATATCGGGCTTGAGAAAGGCATGCATACGGCCGCCGGCTGCAACGGCTCGGGCGTGGCGATGATGACCTACCTGGGTTACCGGGTGGCCCGGCGGATTCTGGACGGCGGCAAGACCGACAGCGGTTTCGCCGCCATCGATCACGCTGACGTACCGGTGCCGTTCTATTCCGGCAATCCCTGGTTCCTGCCGATCATCGGCGGCTACTATCGGCTGCGCGACCGTTGGGACCGCGCGCGAGGCTGAAGCCCGCCCCGCCAACGCCACATTCAGACTTTATTGAGGCTTTCGGAGATAGCTTTCGTGCGGACATGAAACCGCGCATTGCTCACCTCTGGCATTTCCAGGGCCGCTCGCCGTCGTGGCCGGATTTGGTCCGGCCGTCGTCGAAGCTGGCGGCGCAGCGCAAGGACGTGCTCGCCCGGGAACGGCCCGGGCGCGACGATGACAGCAAGGACGGGCCGGAAACCGCATGAACCTGCTCAAGGCCATCACCACGGTCGGCGGCTATACGATGATGAGCCGCGTCTTCGGTTTCGTGCGCGATATCCTGATCGCTTCGGTGCTGGGCGCCGGCGCGGTGGCCGACTGTTTCTTCGTCGCCTTCCGCTTTCCCAACCTGTTCCGCCGCCTGTTCGCCGAGGGCGCCTTCGCCGCCGCCTTCGTGCCGCTGTTCGCCGGGCAGTTGGAAAAGGACGGCCGCGCTGCTGCCAAGGCTTTCGCCGACGGTGCCTTTTCGGTATTGGCGCTGGCGCTGGTGGTGTTCGTCGCCGCCATGGAGGTGGCCATGCCCTGGGCCATGTGGGTGCTGGCGCCGGGTTTCGATGCGGTGCCGGGCAAGATGGCGCTGGCGACGGAGCTTTCGCGCATCGCCTTCCCCTATCTCTTGTTCATCTCACTGGTGTCCTTGCAGTCCGGCGTCCTGAACTCGCTCGGAAAGTTTGCCGCCGCCGCCGCCGCGCCGGTGCTTTTGAACCTCACCCTGATCGCCGCCATGCTGGTTTTCGGCGACGGCGAGGAAACCGCCGGGCATGTGTTGTCGTGGGGCGTCTTCGCCGCCGGCGCCGTGCAGTTCGCCTGGCTCGCCTACCATTGCCGGCGCGAGGGGCTGCCGGTCGGCTGGCGCCGGCCGCGATTGACGCCGGAAATCCGTCTGCTCGGCAAACGCATCCTGCCCGTGGTGTTCGGTGCCAGCCTCTACCAGATCAACCTCTTGATCGGCACCATTCTGGCCTCGCTGGTTTCAGACGGGGCGGTGTCGTTTCTTTATTATGCCGACCGGGTGACGCAGTTGCCCTTGGGCGTCGTCGGGGTCGCGGTGGGGACGGCGCTGTTGCCGGCGTTGTCCAGGCAACTGTCGGCGGGCGACGAGGCGGCTGCCACCGCGAGCCAGAACCGGGGGCTCGAGTTCGCGCTCTTGCTGACGCTGCCGGCGGCCGCGGCGCTGTTCGTCATCGCCGAGCCGATCATCGCGGTCCTGTTCCAGCGCGGCCAGTTCGGCGCCGCCGACACCCAGGCCACTGCCAGGGCGTTGATGGCCTACTCGACCGGTCTTCCGGCCTATGTGCTGATCCGGGTGCTGGCGCCCGGCTTCTTCGCACGCGAGGACACCAAGACGCCGGTAAAGATCGCGGCCGCCGCGATGATCGCCAATATCGTACTCAACTTGGGTCTCATGCAGGTCTGGGGGCACGTGGGTATCGCGGCGGCGGCGGCGATCTCGGCCTGGATGAACGCCGGCCTGCTGGCGCTGACGCTCAGGCGCCGGGGCCAACTCGGGTTCGACGACCGGCTGTCG
>Ga0070729_10002212_pt1 | contig 25938 bp, 16 predicted proteins | sample tdDd472_FD_66725 | JGI IMG/M metagenome (GOLD analysis project Ga0070729, IMG submission 66725) | Marine sediment microbial communities from the Atlantic coast under amendment with organic carbon and nitrate - tdDd47.2 | ecosystem: Environmental > Aquatic > Marine > Coastal > Sediment | place... | reverse complement strand
GACCTGCATACACATTCTACCGCCTCCGATGGCTCCATGACTCCCACTGAGCTGGTCAAAGCAGCCAAAGCCAAGGGACTTGTGGCACTGGCATTAAGCGACCACGATACCATTGACGGTTTGCCGGAGGCACGAGAAGCAGCCAGTGAAGCTGGTATCGAACTTATAAATGCGGTGGAGCTTTCGGTGGGAACCAAACAGGGTTCTGTCCATATGCTGGGCTATATGTTTGATCCTGAAAATGAAATCTTCAAGCAGGATCTTAGTTTCATGATTAAAAGACGGGACGAGCGCAACCTCAAGTTTATCGAACGTTTCAAAGAGATCGGCATCGAAATAGATATTGACGAGCTTCGGGAGGTGGCCGGAGACGGAGCAGTAGGCAGACCGCATTTTGCCAAATTGCTGATTGGCAAAGGAATCGTAAACAGCTTTGATGAAGCCTTTGACAAGTATCTGGCCAAGGGCAAGGCAGCCTATGTACCAAAGGCCAGAGTCAGCCCGGAACAAGGTATTGAAGCCATTCATAATGCAGGTGGTGTTGCTGTGCTGGCGCATCCGAAATACAGTGGTGCAAAAACCAAGGAGGAAGTCGAGGCTTTGGTTATCAGGCTAAAAAAGGCCAAGCTGGACGGCATTGAATGCCATTATACCGATCACACAGACGAGGAAACCGCCTTTTATATCTCACTGGCAAAAAAATATTCCCTCTGCATTACCGGAGGCACCGACTATCACGGCGAGGCTCTACCCGACAAAGTCCTCGGTGAATTACCGAATAACCGCCGAATCGGCTATGAAATTCTGGCAAACCTGAAACAGACCCATCAAAATCTTTATAAAAAATCATAATTTTTTACAATTAACACTTTCTTAATAATTTCCTCGTATTCAGCTAACAATGGCAGTCTATATTGTTGCTGTGAATAAATAGTGATATTCGCAAAAACATTATTAACTGAATAAAGGAAATTTAAAACATGAAGAACGAAGTAAGTCAAACCGAAACAGAAATCAAGAGTTGTAGCATTACACAGGTGATGAAACCTGAAAGCAATCGGGTACCCGCCAACACCCGAGTCAAGTTGACGGATGTAGTTGTAACAGCCAGAGTGGAAGAAGGAATTTTTGTGCAGCAAAAAGATGCACAATCTTACGGTGGAATCTTCATCCTGGCCCCCATGGGTGGCAGAATGCTGAAACCCGGCAATCACCTGAATATCACCGGTGTAGTCAAGGGAAACATTCAAACCCGCTGGATAGAGCCGGAGTCAATCAACATCAGTAAGAAAAATGAAGAACCAGCCATAAGCCCCATCGAAATCACCGCTCGTAAATCCCTTGATCCCTACAGTGGAATGCTGGTGAAACTTCACAGCGACCACACAGCTTTTGCACTAAACATCGACACAGCAGACGGCCTTGAAGGTGTACTGGATACCAGACTCGGAGACTTTATGCTTAACCTGCTGGTTAACTAAAGTCCTGCCGAGCATCTAACCAAACCCATCCCCACAAAATTTCTTCCCTAATTTTTTCCCGAATATCCTGCCAGAATTTATTTCCCGATTATTTCAAGAAACATTTCCTCATAGGCTTTGACCATCGTCTCCGGGTGGTAATCTGTAAGATTTTCGAGTCCTTGTCTTTCCAGCTTTTTGCTAAATTCCTTATCTTCGATAATTTTCAGCATTGCATCAGCCAGACCATCCACATCTTTAGGCTTTACCAGCAAACCGCTTTCGCCATCTTCAATCAATTCAGATATTCCACCAACGTCTGTGGCAATAGCGGGTGTACCAGAGGCTCTGGACTCTATTAATGTAAGTGGCAAACCCTCGGAATCAGTACTTAAAACCAGCAAATCGAATTCACTGTAAAAGGGTTCGATGGGGCTTTGCCAGCCCGTCAGGACAACATTGTTAACCAGTCCCAACTTATCTACTTGCAAAGCAATCTCGTTTTTTAAAAAGCCATCACCTACTATCACAACCTTTACATTATCAATTGTTTCGACAACTTTTTTGCAGGCTTTTAAAAAGGTAAATGGATCTTTGGGAGGTTTTAAGCTGGCGACATAGCCTATAACAGTATCGTCATCGGATACAGCCCACTTTGTCAGAATCTCGCGCGGGCCAGTTTTAGGATGCAGATTATCCATATCGACACATGGCCGGATCAATCTGGTATTCTCTTTTTTGACCAATCCACTCTGTAAAAGCCACTCAAGACCGAATTGAGTTACCGAAGCCACTTGCCCGCCAGCCAGATACCCCAAGGATTCAAAGGTTTTATAAGCAAACTGTTTCTTTGTACTTTGCAGAGGATTAAAGGGCAAACCATGCAGGGTATGAATTGGCGTACATCCGGAAAGCCTTGCTGCATACCTGCCCGCAACCCCGGCCTTGGGGGCGTGAGTATGCACAATCGCCATATTTGCACCCGAGGCTTTTTTAATCTTTCTGAAGATGGAGGCAAGCTCAAAAACCACTTTTGAATCATGCTTTAAACTCAACTCCCGCAGCAGATGTCTGGCAGGATGAAAGGTGCAATTATCAATATTTTTAGCATGTTGCAAGAATCCACCCTCTTCGCTGGAGACCAGATGCAAGTCGAATTTATCCCTGTCCAGCTTTTCGGCCAGCGTAATTGCAACCCGCTGTGCCCCTCCCAACGCCAGATGTGTTATCACTTCAATTACAGGTATTCTCATGAAAATATCCTAGCTTAAATCTGGCCCAATCTCAAATTTTATTTGAATTTTCAGATATTTATCGGCATACTTTGCACATCGAGACTCATAAATGCATATTTTACGCACCATCGTTTTGCTTGCGCAATATTTACACCCAGTATTGAGACATGGCACAGTCATCAACAGTACAACACTGACATTATTTCTGCGATAACGAACACTTATATAACTTTTTCAAAACTGGCACACGGCTTGCTATTATTCACAGGCATGCCGACGATGAGTCGGATACAGCAGTACATTCAGGAGACTGGACAATGAATACTAAACATTTAATTATAAATTTAACAATCTTTACAGCCATTCTGTTTACCCCGCTGATCGGTAATTCCGGCACTAAATACCTTCAGAATGGCAATGGCATAGTTATAGATACAACAACCAGCCTGCTCTGGCAGCAAGGCTTCTCACTCGGACACGACTGGGACTCTGCAGCTGATTATTGCAAGCAAATCACTCTGGGCGGACACTCTGACTGGCGTTTACCTACTCTTAAAGAACTTGGCAGTATCGTTGATCCTGGAAAACGAAATCCCGCTATTGACTCACGTTCCTTCAATGCTTCATCCGACCGTTACTGGACATCCTCCATCGAAGGCAGCACTGAAGCCTGGCTGGTATTTTTTGACAGCGGACTCTCGGGTTATGATTTGAAATCAAGAAACCAGAGCGTTCGCTGCGTAAGAAACAAGTAATTCTCACGTTCATTTTCAATTTATATGTTCGACCGATAGTTTTTCATGTACCCGTTCAAGCAGCAGCCCACCTGCTTCGGTCGAAATTTCCTTTCCTTGTTGTTTTCAAATTTGCCTCCACTTTTTTTTGGCAAGCCGGGCCTCCTTCCTGGATAAGTCGTACATGCATAACGCCCGGTTTGCCACCCCATTGAAAACTGATAGTGCCAAAATGTTAATTGTGTCATTGACATTTCCATACCCTATACCTCGCTCCCACTACTTCTCACGCTGTCCGAATCTTCTCACACGAATTTCACGCTCCTGTTCACGCTCATGATTCGGAAATCTTTTGCTTTTTCCTTCACACACCTGCATACACACACGCACACACACATATGCATACCCCGCTACGGTTCAATTCCCCGGAATTGAACCATTTTTACTGTTTATTGAAATAACCAATCCCGCCTATATTTCCACAAACTTCCAACAAAACAATAACTATCAGCCAGATCAATCTGCCCCTGTCAAGACCTGCTGGAGATATTTCTACATTCACTATAATAAGCGGTTGCCTAATTCAGACTCTTTTGCTATTGTGTCCGCAACCTTTATATATGAATAAAAGGTATCTGGCATGATACAGATGTTCCATGTTTCAAAATCTTATCAAAAAGACAATCCCATTCTGGTGGATGTCAATCTGAATATCGAAAAGGGCGATTTCGTGTACCTTACCGGTCCCTCCGGTGCTGGTAAAACCACTTTATTGAAATTGCTCTTCTGCGAGATTGCTCCATCAAGCGGTCAGGTGCTGGTTATGGGGCGCAATGTCTCCCGCACTACCGATAGAACCGTGCCATACATGCGTCGCAAAATCGGTGTGGTTTTTCAGAATTTCCGACTCTTGCCGAACAGAACCGTCACCGAAAACGTGGCCCTGGCTTTGGAAGTCCTTTACTTGCCACAAAAGTGGATCGACAAAACTGTTCAGGTGATGCTGAAACGGGTTGGGCTGACCCATCGCGCCAAGGCTTATCCCGAACAGCTTTCAGGCGGAGAACAACAACGAGTAGCCATTGCACGCGCATTGATCAACGACCCGATTATTCTTCTGGCAGACGAACCCACCGGAAACCTCGATGAAGAGACCACCAAGGATATTATGGGACTCTTTAACGATGCCTCTGCCCGTGGTACCACCGTGCTTCTGGCCACCCATGATCCCAGACTTTACATGAAAACAGGGCGCAGAGTTGTCAGGCTTGAAAATGGTCGCGCGGTTTACGATTCCGAACTGAAACTGGATCAGCGAACCCCCACCGCCGACGGCCTCATACTTGGTCGCCGTGAAATGGATGGAGGACGTAGATGATGCGTCCACTGATTTACTTTGTAATGAAGGCTTTGAAATCCATCAAGCGTACCCCGGCTTTAACTGCTGCAACAGTGGGAATGCTGACGGTAATATTTTTGCTTTTCAACGGCTTCGCACTTATCTCGCATAACGTCTCGACACAGGCCGAAAGGTGGATCAGCTCCGTTCGCATGACCGCTTTTCTAGAGAATTCCGCCACCCCGGAAGACGCACAGCGCATAGCAGCAGAATTTACAAAACGGCCTTTGGTGACCGGGGCCTTCTATGTTACCCAGCAGGAAGCCGAAGACAGATTTTTGGGAAACTTCCCCGGATCAAAAAACATTCTCGAAGGTTTACCAAAAAACCCCTTGCCCTCTTCTCTTGAGTTGGAACTAAACCCCGAAAACATTGATATAGCCAGCCTGGAACAACTTGCCTCCGACATGGAAAAGCTGCCAGAGGTTGAAGAAGCATTATACGGCAGAGAGTTATTCAGCAAACTGACCGCCTTTGTCAGCATCTTAAGACTTATGGGCTTGATGATCGGTCTTGCGCTGGTGGTAGCCACACTTTTTCTTACCGCAAATACAATCCGGCTAAGCCTGTATGCGCGCCGTGAAGAAATAGGCATCTTGCAACTGGTTGGGGCAACCCGCTGGTTTATCCGCTGGCCCTATTTGATAGAAGGATTATTGCAGGGCTTTTTAGGTGCAGCTTTTTCAATTCTGATTACCTGGTTACTCTTTCGTGCCTCACTTGGGCCACTGGCAGATGTTCTAACTGGCCCCTTCGGTCAAATTGAATTACAGTTTTTCGACCCTCTGTTTATCTCCAAAGAAATCCTTGCCGGTGCCTTTCTCGGCACACTGGGTAGCTTCTTGGCCCTTGGAAGATTCTGGAGGACAGCCTGATGCGTGGCTGTCTGCTTCTGCTGTCACTGATATTGCTGTTATGTTTTTCACCTGCACTTGCAGATGACAAACCAGCTTCTAAAACAAGTATCCTTGATAAACTTAACGAGCTTGAAGAGCGATATATTCAGGTTAAAATAAAGATCGGCAATCTTAAAAAGCAAAAACAGCAACTGGATAATCAGCTTAAAGACAGCCAGAAACAAATAGACAGCACCAAAAAACAGCAAGTAAAGCAGCAGAGGCTTCTCGTCAAGCGCATCCGCGAAAGTCACAAATTAAGCGATGTAAGTGGCTGGGAGTACATGCTTTCCTCGCGCGACTTCAGCGATTTCATTCTACGAAGTCACTACTTGAAAAAACTCTGGGACAGTGACCGCAAGCTGATAGAAGCTTATTCCGGAGGTATCCGAACAATCAGCAAAAATCAGCAGGAAATTGTCAAAAAACAGAAAAAATTGACATCGCTGATTGGCCGGTTAAAAAAAGAAAAGCGCGAGCTTTCCAAAAGAATGAAAGAACGTAAAACATTCATTGATAAAGTACGAACCGAACCTAAACTGAAAAAGCAGGCACGCAAGGAGTTTGCCAAAGCCGGTGAAAAGCTGAACAAAAGAGTGGCCAGCATTGCTACAAAGCCAGCCCCAAAAAAGCAAAAGCATGTAGCCTTTTCCAAAATGAAAGGCAAAATGCCATGTCCGGTTAAGGCAAAAATAGAACAGGGCTTTGGCGAAGTTGAAAATGATGAGGCCAAAATATTTCACGGTGGCCTGGACTTCAGAGCCAAAAACGGCACCCCGGTAAAATTGCCCGCAGACGGGATGGTAATCTTTTCCGGTCGCTTCAGGGGTTTTGGTAATTTACTGGTTATAGATCACGGTCAGAAATTTTATACACTGTACGCCCACCTCAAAGAACTGCTTCTGCCCAAAGGACAAAAAGTTTCAAAGGGGCAGATCATCGGCCATGTGGGCGACAGCGGTTCCATTAAAGGCTCATATCTCTATTTTGAATTGCGTTATAAAGGTAAGGCGATAAATCCTGTCAGATGGTTTACCTGTCAGTAAAGCACTCAGGGAAATCTGGTTCCGATATTGAAATCAATGGCAAAGCCATGACCCAGATGGAGTTCGTCCAGGTTAAACTTCTCAGACTTTATTCCAACCACACCGTATGAAGGGGCAAATTCCAGAATAAGATTGAAGTTTCCGGCAAGATACCAGGTCAGACTGACAGGAAAACGCCCGTATATCTCAACCCCATATTCAATGTTCTCGCCCATCAGGTAATTGGTTTTGATACCAAAACCGGCAGAAGGAACGAAGTTCCACCATCGCCAGCGCCAGTTAATACCGATATACAAGCCAACTGCATGAAAAGTTCCAAAGCCGTTACTGGATTCTTCATACTGGTACACAGGAGCAATCTCCGAAGAAAATCCTCTGCCACCAAGATTAAAGCTGTATTTGACAATCAACGCATGACGGTTATCAATATTCACACCGGGTTTTAAATTGCTGTGCATGAAAAACCCGTAGCCAACAGTAGGCGACATGGTAAACCATGGAATATGAATATCCCGATTCGATACCAGTTTTATCTTCTCGGCATAATCCAGTTCTTTATCGTCTTCGTCGGTGTTTTTTTCCTTGTCAGAAATCTCTGCGATGTCTTTTGCTGCATGTAGTTGCCCGGCTTCATTTTCAAGAAGGGCTTCTTCACTCCGAGTCTCAGATGAAGTAACAGAAGAGCCCTCCGGCTGACTATCCTCCTGCGCAAAAGAAGGACTAAACCAGCACAAGACAATTGCCAGCAGGAATATGTTATCGAACAGATGATTTTTCATGATAAACCAGACACAATTAATAATCGACCTCCCATTATCCATATAGTTCAGGTAATTACAAATATATCTGTCGGCAAAATTACACAAATATAAAAAAATGACGCAGTGAGCGAAAAAGTCGTTGCCCAAAACATAATAGCTTGATAACATACGACCGCCTGAGGAAACTAGGAAATACCGTCAGGTTTCCCAATAGGCAAACTAGGAAATCAACACGAGAATCACACAATTTGCAGTAAACAATACTTGTTTGGTAAAGCAGTTCTTTTAACCGAATAATTCGGTTCTGTTTTCTTTGGAGGATTTTGTTATGGAAATGGGCACTATCAGTACATGGTTGTTTTTAGCCACTCTCATTGTGGGTCTTGGTATTTTTTCTTACGTTGCATACTATCGCATTCAGATAATGAGTCTCGGGCAGTCTGAAAACAGACTGGATCAGATTGGCAAACGCATTGCACAAACCATCAAGATTGCGTTTTTGCAATACAGAATGCCACAGGAATTGATTCCCGGCATTTTACACATCATGATCTTCTTCGGTTTTTTAACTCTGGGTTTAAGAACCATCATCCTTTTCGGTCAGGGTTTTGCCGGAGTTGAATTTTCAATTTATTCCATTCCCGGCCTCGGTTATTATCTGGGCCCGATTTACGCCCTTGCCAAAGAAATTGTAGTAGTTGGCGTAATTATCGGTTGTATTGGTTTTGCCTGGCGCAGAGTAATTTCCAAACCTGTCCGTATGCAAAACATTCCGGTTTTAGAACCGGTACTTATTCTCTGCTGGATCAGTGGTCTGATGTTTGCCGACATGTTCGCCGAAGCCGGACAATATGCTGCCGGTTTCCATGAAACAGGTTTGTTCAGCGTGCCATCTCTGGGTCATATCTTCGCTCCCCTGTTCGATGCCAATTCCGGCAAAGTTATCTGGGAAGTAATGGTCTGGGTACACAGCGTAATGATTCTGGCATTTTTAAACTACCTTCCCTTCGGAAAACACTTCCACATCATTACCGCCATTCCAAACGTCTTTTTAGGTCGCCTGGAATCCAAAGGCCATCTGCGCCCCATCGAAAATCTGGAAGAAAAATTCGAACAGATGGAAGAGGATCCTTCCATTGTCATTGGTTATTCACAGGTTGAAAACTACACCTGGAAAGAAATTGTCGATCTTTACACCTGCACCGAATGTGGTCGCTGTCTGGAATTTTGTCCTGCATGGTCCACCGACAAACCGCTATCACTCAAAGGTGTCAACAAGGATTCCAAACATTATCTATACGAAAAAGCCCCTTTTCTGCTGGGCAAAAAAGTTAACTCCGAAGGTAAAGAAGCCGAATTCGAGGGCCCTGCATTTACCGGCGAGGCCATCAGCACTGATACCATCTGGGCTTGTACACTTTGTGGTGACTGCGAGGAACGCTGTCCGGTAATGATCGAACAGATTCCGCGTATCGTCGACATGCGTCGCCATCTTTCAATGATGGAAGGAAATGTTCCCGAAGAGTTAAACAATACCTTCCGTGGCTGGGAAAGAAACTCCAACCCCTGGGGTATGGGCTATGATAAACGTGGTGACTGGATCACCGAGGATGTAGACGTAAAACTGATGTCCGATGATTCCGATGTGGAATACCTGCTCTATGTCGGCTGCATGGGTTCCTTTGATGACCGTTCCACCCGCGTAACCAAAGCGCTGGTGAAGATTTTGAACAAGGCCGGTGTAAGCTTCGGCGTACTTGGTACCGAAGAACAGTGCTGCGGTGAAACAGCCAGAAGACTCGGAAACGAATATCTGGGTCAGATTATGGTCGGCATGAATGTTGAAGTCATGAAGGGCTACGGCGTGAAAAAAGTTATCTCCTTCTGCCCGCATTGTTTCAACACCCTTAAAAACGAATATAAAGATTTCGATATGGAATTCGAAGAAGTCTGGCACGCTGCCGACTTTGTTAAAAAGCTGGTCGCCGATGGCAAGATCAAGATCAAGGCTGCCGACCTTGGCGATGTGGCTTACCACGACTCTTGTATGCTCGGTCGTTATAACGACATCTACGAACAACCCCGCGAGTTGTTAACCCTGACCGGTGCCAATGTTAAGAACCCCAGCCTGCATCACAAACAGTCCTTCTGCTGCGGTGCCGGCGGTGGTCGCATGTGGATGGAAGAAGAACAACCCAGAGTCAACGACAAGCGTTTTGGCGAAATATACAAGACCTGCGACGAACCAAAAACAATCGGTGTCAGTTGTCCCTATTGCCTGACCATGATTTTGGACGGCAGCAAAAACGCCAACAAGGAAGACGATGTTCAAATCAAGGATGTTCTGGAGTTGGTAGCAGACAACATGGAATAGGTTTTACTTCTATAAACACCAAAGCCACCCCGATCGGGGTGGCTTTTTTTGTGGTTCTATTTAATATTGTACTTTTGTTTTATTGGCTGCACTATAAAAATATTTTAGTCCAACAGTGCTTGGTTGATGTTATTTTTTTTGGAACCTATTTACAGCCGATAACATGTCGCTCATGGCGAGTGATCGACTATAAGTCGATTGTATCGACCATTAACCCTTCGATACTAATTTTCAAACGATTTCATTGCTTAAAAATTCACTCAGGCTGAGCGGAAATTTAGTACTTTCCGACAAATTAATTCAAACCAACTTTTCACGTTAAAAATCCCACCATGACTATAATTTTACACTTGGCATTATGAATTGTTAAAAATGCACTCTATCTGGCCTTCACCACATTCCTCAAGCAATCAAGATCCGCCATCACCCGCTCCGAAAGCGGTCTCTCGTCCATCACTTCGAGCTCTTTTAGCCAATCAGCTTTGCACTCGCAATCAAGCTTATCAAACACGGAAACATTGTGGCTCTTATTGTAGTCCTGCAAAATTGCCTGCTTGACTTGCTCATCACATTTTGGGCAGGTTTGAGGAATAGCAATAGGGCGTGGGACATGGGCGAAGGGTGAAACGTAAACCTGACTCGGAGCAACCTGTTTTAAAATCTCGATAACACTCCAGAGCGAGGGCAGTTTGAACAAACCCTTTTCCCAGAGAATTTTCACCAGGGTGTGATTTTGAACTGTCACAGGCTCGAAATGAATATCCTCGGCACCAAGCTCTTCGCCAAGTTTAATAGTGGCCACAGCATCATCAATGGCTTCTTTTTCTGTCAGCCAGGGTGGCTTGATCAAGCCGTAAAGTCTGAGGCTGGCCATCTCGTTAATTAGCTCGCAGGCCCTTTTAAATCTTTCCAGCGAAGAGCCTTTATGAACCAGCAGACGACGCACACCCGCATCGGCACTTTCAAGTCCCATGGCAATACGGATATGTCTGGTACCAAGCACATTACGCAGACGTGTAAGATGGTCACGGTTGATATATTCAGCGCGGGATTCCAGAACAACGGTTTTGATGGCATCAGTTTTGGCAATGCAATCCATTATCTGCCAAAAAACCTCTTGCGGTATTTCAGCAGGGTTTATTATCGAGCCACCATTGTACAGGCAAACAACCGGGTATTTGTTCCAGTCCACTTTGTCAAACATGGAACGAAACTGATTGTATAGAACGTCTCCATTGGGAGTCTGTTCGATGCTGGCACCGGCCCAGTGACCGCACATGGTGCAACCGCCGTTAGTCTTGGTCCACTCGCAGCCAACCGAACGCAGAGTTATTACGGCACGATGATATTTGATCCCGTTAACCACCTCGAAACGACTAAGATCCAGATCTGCCAATGGAATATTCTTGGCCGATGTTCTTGGGGTCGCAAGCCTCATTTCCTGTAAAACGGCCTCAAGCCCTTTATAGGCTTGATTAAATTGTTTCTGACTTCCTAAATCTATCAACGTACTACCTCAACGCATAAAATCAAGGCAGCGATTGTAACCGCAGAGACTAAATTGGGCAATCTATTAATGTGTATTATCTGTCCCTTTCTTAAATCTCTCTGGGTTAGCGCATGCTTCTGGGTTGGAGCATGCTTCTGGCAAAGTCCTAAATAATCCTTCCCTGACGGCATTTAAGTTGGAGCGGGTCGGCGACATGCTCATTTTGATGAAAAGCTAACCTTACTCCAACATGAGAGTAAACACTTAATTCTTCAAATACAATTTAAAGATTGACAAAGCAAAAACATGAAATAGAATGACACGTCAGTACAGAATGACGCGTCATTCCACGTTTTACTGGAATATGAGTAACATAAAATGGAATCTAACAACCATATTATCTGCCATGGGATGGTGAATGGTAATATTCAAGTCAGATAATTGATTTCGGTTCCATGTTTTACTATGGAGGAACAAATGACTACGGTAGTAACCGGTGCAGCAGGGCATGTTGGCGGTAATCTTATTCGCACCTTGATTGAGGAAGGACGAGTTGTGAGGGCTCTTGTACGCAAAGATAAGGCTGCCGTAGAAAATACCGGAGCAGAGCTTGTACATGGCGACCTCACCGATCTCGACTCACTGATTAAAGCCTTTGAAGGTGCAGATGTGGTTTATAATCTGGCTGCCAAAATCTCCATTGTGGGTGACAAAGATGGTTCGGTTCATAACACCAATGTTGTAGGTGCCAGAAATGTCGTTGAAGCCTGCATACAATGCGGGGTAAAAAAACTGGTACATTTTAGTTCAACTCACGCCCTGATGCAGCATCCCTATAGCCAACCGGTCACCGAAGAGAGTATAAGAGTTACAGCAGAGAACTCGGCACCTTATGACACCTCCAAGGCCAATGGTGAACTGGAAATTTTGAAGGGCGTAGAGCGTGGTTTAGATGCTGTTATATGTAATCCGTCAGCCATACTTGGCCCCAATGATTTCAAGCCTTCTCGCATGGGCGAAGTACTGCAAAGGCTCTCAAAAAGGCAGGTTCCGGGTCTGGTTAAGGGTGGCTATAACTGGGTAGATGTCCGCGATGTGGTCAAGGGAGCCATTGCAGCAGAAAAAAACGGCAAAGCTGGCGAGAGCTATCTGCTAACCGGCGAATGGCTTTCAATGAAAGAATTATCCCTGGTGGTCGAGAAAATCACCGGAGTCAAGTCTCCCGGGATGGTCGTACCCATGTGGATGGCCTATCTGGCAGTTCCATTTTCTCTGCTTGTAGCCTGGATTACCGGAAAGGAACCGCTCTTCACCAATGATGCACTAAGTGCCTTGAAATGCAACCGAAACATTCTGCACGAAAAAGCCACCAAAGAGCTGGGATACAATCCAAGACCAATCGAGGAAACTATCAAGGACACCTTCGAGTGGTATTCTCAAAACAATCTGCTGGCAGAGTAAGTAAAAGAGGATATCATGATTGACGAGCGTAGTATTTTCGATTCGATACTGATTGGCTGGGCCATTGTGGCAGCAATTTCATTTCTGGCCCTGTTCAAGATAACCGCACCTTACGGCAGACACGAATCAAAAAGCTGGGGGCCAAGTGTCAGCAGTCTAAAAGGCTGGATCCTGATGGAAGCCCCCTCCTGTTTGATGATGTTCATCTATTTCATTATCGGCAACAGGCAAAGCAATATCTTAGCCATCATCTTTCTCGTCTTGTGGCAGATACACTATGTCAACCGCTCGTTTGTCTATCCTTTCAGGCTCTCCAATCCTCAAAAGGCCATGCCCTTTGCAATAATCTTCATGGGTGCATTCTTTAATTTCATCAACACCTACATGCAGGGTCGCTGGTTATTCTACTTTGCCCCCGAATACTCTCTGGAATGGCTCTACGATCCCCGCTTCATTTCTGGTACACTGCTTTTTGTGGCGGGAATGTACATCAACCATCAGAGCGATAGCATCTTAAGAGGTTTACGCAAGGATAAAAGTGACACAGGATATAAAATACCCCATGGTGGCATGTACCGCTTCATCTCCAGCCCAAACTACTTTGGCGAAATAATCGAGTGGACAGGCTGGGCAATCTTAACCTGGTCTCTGCCGGGTCTTTTATTTGCACTCTGGACTTTTGCCAATCTCGCGCCCCGTGCCATGTCACACCACAAATGGTACAAGGGAAAATTTAAAGACTACCCCAAAGACCGCAAGGCGCTGATACCCTTTGTGGTTTAGTTTTTTGCTCCCAGAGACAATTATTAAACAGGCAACAAAAAAATAGGTGTTTACCCGCTCAGCCTGAGTGATTTTGTTACACAACATTGTTGTGTAACAAAATTGCATCGAAGGGTTACTTAAAACTAGTAATAGTCCCTCGATACACCTCCCTTTGGTCGGCACTCGGGATGAACGGCCTTGTAATTTCATAGTAAAATATCTATGAAATAATTGGCGGGTTATAAATCCCTGGATTTAACACGTTTGACACTTGTTTTTTTCTTTGCAATCCGGTAAAACCAGACTTCTCGGAAACCCATGCCGGAGGCTTTACATTGAATCCCGAACTTGACGAACTTAATTCACCACAAAGAGAAGCTGTAGAACACCTTGATGGCCCTTTACTGATACTGGCAGGAGCAGGCAGTGGCAAGACCAGAGTTATCACTAACCGCATTGCCAACCTGATAGACAATTGCGGTGTTTCTCCCTGGCAAATCCTCGCTGTAACCTTCACCAATAAAGCCGCACAAGAGATGCGCGAGCGGGTGGAAAGACTGGTGGGACACAGTGCCAAAAGCATCAGCCTTGGGACTTTCCACTCTATTTGTGTAAGAATATTAAGGAGATACATCGACAGGCTCGGTTACGAGACCTCGTTTTCAATCTACGATTCAGATGATCAGTTGCGTCTTGTAAGACAGATTCTAAAAGATCTTAATATCAGCAAGGATCGCTTCAAACCCAATGCAATTTTAGGTGCTATCGGTCAGTTCAAGCAGGAAATGCTTGGGCCTGACGAAGTAAGTCTGGATCAGCAGCATCTTTTTCAGGAAGTCGCCCTTAGGGTCTACGAGGCATACCAGGCCAAATTGAAAGCTTCCAATGCCCTTGATTTTGATGACCTTTTAAACATGGCAGTCAAGCTTTTGCAAAAGGATGAGGAAGTTCGCTCCATTTTAAGCGACCAATGGAAATTCATTCTGGTTGATGAGTATCAGGATACCAACCGGGCCCAGTATTCCATGCTGCGTCTTTTGACAGAGAGCCATCAAAACATCTGCGTGGTGGGTGATGACGATCAGTCCATTTACCGTTGGCGCGGTGCAGATATCCAGAATATCTTATCCTTTGAAAAGGACTATCAGAATTCACGCGTGGTCAAGCTGGAACAGAACTATCGTTCCACCGGCAACATTTTAAATATTGCCTACGATGTGATTTGCAAAAACGAAGAACGCAAGGAAAAGAAACTCTGGACGGCTCTTGGCGAAGGCGAAAGAGCCATTGTCTATGCTGCCGAAACCGAATCCAGAGAGGGTCAGTATATTGCTGACCAGATATCCAGACTTTCCAGATCGGAAGGTTATAGTCACGGCAAGTTTGCAGTATTTTATCGCACCAATGCACAGTCCAGAGCCATCGAACAGCAACTGGTAATGAATCGCATCCCCTACACTATTGTTGGCGGTTTGCGATTCTATGAACGCAAGGAAATCAAGGATACTCTGGCCTATTTGCGAGTACTTTCAAATATCCGCGACGAAATAAACCTCTTGCGTATTATCAATGTTCCAGCCCGCGGAATTGGTGCGGTTACCGTCGGCAAGCTGAGAAATATTGCAGCAACAGAAGGCACCACGGTATTCAATGCCATGCAGCTTGCCTGTGAGAAAAACCTTCTTTCGGCAGGCCCACTGAAAAAGATTACCGGCTTTGTCAAACTGATGAACGAGCTGCAATCACTGGTTAAAACCGTTCCGCTTGACGAATTCATTCCCGAGCTTCTCGAAAAAGTTGGCTACTGGGACATGTTAAACCGTGAGGATACGGACGAGTCGAAAGACCGCATTGCCAACTTAAACGAGCTTGTCAACGAGGTCAGCGAATATGTCACCATGGCGGGAGAAGAAGCCAGCCTTGAGGCATTTTTAGAGCGCACCGCACTGGTGGCGGACATTGACAGCTTTGATAATGACAACGAAAAAGTGGCATTGATGACGGTTCACTCCGCCAAAGGGCTGGAGTTTCCCATCGTCTTTTTGACTGGCATGGAAGAACAGCTTTTCCCCCATTCACGTTCGATGGATTCCGAGTTTGCCATTGAAGAAGAACGTAGACTGGCCTATGTGGGAATCACCAGAGCCCGCAAGAAACTCTTTTTAACCCTGGCCAGAACTCGCATGGTCTTCGGTCAGACCCGTGCCACCACTCCCAGCCGATTCATGAATGATATCTCGGTGGAATACATCGAGGATCGCTCCTTTGTACTGTCCAAACAGAAAGCAACAGACAGCCTTCATTTTGGTCGCAATAACGAAAACGACAATGAATTTTCCCAGCTTTCCGAAGACGGCTTCGAGGCTCCTGACATGAGCATCGGCGAAATGGATTACGAACCAAGTTTCGATGCCGATACGGGCGAACCAACCTCAGCCATTCAGCCGGGAGTAAAGGTTTATCATCCATCATGGGGCGTGGGCAAAGTAGTAGCAGTAATCGGCAACGGCGAATCGGCCAAGGTGAAAGTAATGTTCCCCTCCATACCTTTGAAACAGATTATAGCCAAGTATCTTCAGCCAGTGGGTTAGTGAACGTGTGACCATGAGTTAGTAGGTCGGGTCATCTGACCCGACAATTCAATACAGTGTCGGGTGAAATCACCCGACCTACTTTACTATAACATCAAATAGCAAAAATCGGCCTTTTTCTAAATGAAAAAGGCCGTCTACATTAACATCAGTCAGTCATAATATCTTACTTGCCAAGCCTCTTTAAAGTCTGTGCTCTCCAGCTATCCATCATTTTTCTGTTGTTCGGATTGAAAGGTGGCGGGTCGGCCCATCCACCAAATTTTTTCTGCATGCAAACATTGCTTTTGCTTTTAAACTCTTGTGCAGATTTCTGGGCCGGTTGATCGGGGCCACTGTGTTCCTTGGGATAGCCTGCATAATTCATGTTTTCATTGTATACAAACAGCATCCCGGAACCCATATCAAAGGGCTGCTCCAGATCAACCTCACCTGCGCTAGATATACCGGCGTACCTGATATTGTCGCCCACTGTTACCGGGTAATTCATAACCAGCTGATTCAGCTTGAAAAATGCACCGCCGAAAGGTTCCAGATCGAGACTGGTGGTACCTTGTGTAACTGTTGGTAAAAGTTTTGCGGGGACATCAAGCATACCTTCAAAACTGTATGGCCCGCTGTCATCCATCAGCCACAAAGCCAGACGAGAGTTGCGGTAAGCATCGGCAAAGTTCATTCCCAGCTTGCTTTGTATAAGCGTGTTGACCGATTCAGGATTGCCGACTTCCAGATCGAAAAAGTCGACATAGCCATTGGCATCACCCGTACTTTGAGCCGCCAGATAAGTCCAGAACAAGTAGGCCAGCGTATAGTTTTCGTACAGGCCATAGGTCCAGTTAACCAGCGAAAGACCGTTGCGAATCAGGTTATCCTGATCGTAATAATGGGCATTGATAGCGGTTTCGTAGCTGCCAAACACCATATGAACCGCACTTTCGGCCATACCCTCATCGTGATATTCCCAGTAGTCTTCCTGCAGGCCATGGCGATAGTGATAGAGCAAATGCTGGAATTCATGGGCCGCAATGGTTTCGAGATATTCAGGATAGGTTATGACATTCAGGTGAATTATCTCCATTTCGTTGGAGTGCAAACCCCACCAGCTGGATGTCTCGTAATCGGTATATTGGTTTATCGGGCTGAAATATCCGCCATAATATTCACCACCATCAAGGAAAATCAACACAATTTTGCCGTTTTCATCCATATCCGGTGCAGCAATCAGCTTGCTGGTCAAAGTCGGATAAATCCGCTCGTCAAAGGTAGTAACCAGCGCAGCAGAGTTCGGCAACTGATAACCATCTTCAACATACACCACACAATGCTCACCAACCGCCAAACGGTAGCTATTAAGTGTTACCGTACTGTAGTTCTGATCCGAGAAATCAGTGACCCAGAAAACATGATTGTCGGCTGCAAAAAAGTCAAAAACCGCAGAACCATCATCTTTGTTTTCTTTTGCAATTTCTAGGCTATAGCTGACTCCAAGTTTCATCTTCTCAGTGGTCAATTCCAGCACATCATCACCGTTGTCATAATCCATCGAAACAATTTGTACCGCACCGAACGCGGAAACTATGCTGAAAATATCAATATTGGAAACCAGCGAGGCATCAGCTTCACCCTCAAACTCAATCTTCAAAGTATTAACATCAGGCGAGGAAACTTTGCTAATTCCCAATTCGTCAGGAATTATGTTGTCGCCGTCAACAGCTTCATCGTCACCGTCAATAGTTTCAGTGTCACCATCGGAATCATCAAGCTCGGTTTCAGCCAATTCCTGATCGCCATCAGTCAAATCGCCATCAGAATTTTCCGACTCTTCTTTGTCGCCATCCGGCATAACAATAGTTTCATCACCATCGGCATTATTATCCCCGTCCACATCACCATCGGAATGCTCGACTTCAGTGGAACCACAGGCAAAAATGGAAAACATTACTAAAACTGCAAGAACAACAAGACTGGAATACTTCAACATGAGATTTCTCCATTCAATAAACAACCGGTCGATTGAAGCAAGTTTTTAAGCAAAAGTAAAGTATAATGATTACTTTATGTTAACAATCAAGCAAATATACTTGGGATTTGTTAAAAAAAATGCTAAAACCTTGAGCGACTGGAACTCATAGTCGAATATCGCCACAAAAAAAACAAAATTTTAATTATTTTCTGATCACAGGAGTAAATGATGAAGCAGTTGAACATTTTTTATCTGGCCTGCCTGTCTCTGGCACTGTTTGCCACCGCCTGCAACAGCGATTGCGATTACGAATGCAACGTTGACGGAGATTTCGAATGCCCCACCATTGATGGTGATACAGATCAAAGCGAAGCAGAAACCGAAGACGGTGACATTGAAACCACTGATGGCGATGCTGACGCAGAGTTAACTGAAACCACCGAAGAAGACTTGGAACAGGAAATTGCCGAATGGCAGATTCCCGATTCCTTGCCCATAGAATTCACCCGTGCCGATGTTGGTGAGGAACTGAGCGATGCCGAAATCACTGCCTTTACCAAAAAACTCACCGGCGCATGGAAAGATATCGGTTACTTCAACTGGATCTTGTGGACCAGCCATGGCATGCACGAATCCAACGAGGCCGGCGCGCTGGACTATAAATTATACTGGCAGGATACCTGGGCCGAAAAAGCAGGTGACAAAGTTACCTTCCATCATACCGGCGGTGCAGACAACCTGACTCTTCGTACCTCAAAAGTTCTCAATCAGGCAATCTCTGGCTATCTCGCCAGTGGCGACGAAAAAATGGGTCGTATAGTTGAACAATACTCCAAGGGTCTGGTTGCACTTTTCAAGGGCATGGTCTGGGGCAATGAAGATCCCGCCATTGAAACCATTATGGCCCGTGCAATCTTTACCACCAACCATGAGTATGTCGAAGATGGTAAAAGCACAGCCATCGACTACGATCCGGTCAAGCAGGAAGTAGTTTACAGCTGGAACGCCAGCACCATCCCGGTCACCGGAAACCCATACTGGGAAGGCACCTGGGCCAGAACCATGCGTTCCAAAGATGATGTTCCTCACTTGTACAGATCAATTCCTTACCTCGAGTTGGCTGCCAGAGATGCCAAGGATGAGAATGTCAAAGCAGCTGCTCAACAGGCACTTGAATACGTAAAAGGTTTTGCCAAAGACATCGTTGATCACGGCTATCTGATTCGCACCAAAGAAGGTGGCGATGCCTTTGTGCCTATTGAAAAACTGACCGAAGGTGGACAGCCGATTTACAAGGATCTGGCCTCGTTCATCAATTTCGATATTGAAGGCATGCCGGATGGTGAATGTAACGCTAAACTTACTAGTGCAATTTTATCCTATCAGGATGAGTTGGGACTCGACTGCAAAGATGGTTTCAGCCCGGTCTTTGAGCCGGTTGCCGTGCCAACACATTACTTCAACCTCGCTATTATCAATTACTTCCACCTTTCGGTGATAACCAACATGATGACTTACGGTTTGATGGATCAACTCGAACCCTTGATGAAAGGTCTTGAAGTTCGCGTCAACAAACTGATGTACGATGAGCCATACCGAACTTCCATCGGCGCCTACGAAAGACTGGAATACAATTCAGACATGGCCGCATTTTTAGTCGCAGCCGGAGCAGCAGGACTGCCACTGACATCCGATGAGGCAAGACTAATTCATGACCTTTACAGCAAATCAGTCGACCACTACAGCGCCTGGCCCAACTGGGATCTGTGGGATGCTTCAGTTGCCGATGGTAGACAGGATTACAAACCCACTCGCGACGTGTTGGAAGACGGGGTTCATGTTTCCACCGTTGTTCGCCCGGAAGAATTCACCTTCCTGATGGAATACTGCTATTCTCCTTTCAAAAACGAAAGCGGTGTAAAACTGGTTGACTGCGATGTCGTACTTGATCCTTCAAGATGGGGTGAATAAGAAATAAATTTATTGATATTTTGAAAAAAGGCGGGCCTTGATGGCTCGCCTTTTTTTGTCTGCGAACCCGACAGTTTATCCCAAACAAACGGAATTAGTCTATTCTACTTAACCATACATCTGCATACATCGAGTAACATCAAGCTACAGCAAGCTACTTTGTTGATACATCGAGTGACATGAAAGTACATCAAGCTACATCAGCTATCGCGAACTGATTTGAGGATACATGAGCATACATGAGGCCACATTTTCCGTCTGTACCAATTACATCCGGCACAATAAGCTTTTGATATTACTGATAAATATTCTCGCCCGCCTGCATTTCGGTAAAAATAAAACCCTGCTATTTCAGTAACTTGGAAATATGTAAAACTTCACAAACTGGCCTCTATGGAAATTATAGAAAATATTTTCGTCCAGAAACGGCACGATGGCTCTGCTGATTTTTTTATCTGCATGATATCAACAACTTACAAAGCTAAAAGCCGACCAGACTTGAATCTATTCGACCAGTAATACACATATTCTGTATTTATTACAATTTATAAAGATTTCTGCGGATGGTTTTTACCAACAACCAATTTTCAGGTAAAACACACACCAGTGCATGAGGTGTTTTATATTCATCATGCAACTTATCCACGTCGCACAAACAAAAAAGCGGGAAGACCGAAGCCTTCCCGCTTTTATTGTTTTTCAGAAAAGTACTATTTCACCGGGGCGTTGCTCAAAGTGAGAACTTCGCCTGCTTTGGTGGATGCTTCGGCAATCTCTTTCCAGTTAAAGAGCATCGGCAAATATTCACCCTTGATCCACAATTTATACTGATCGCCATAATGGGGATCTTTGGGCCAGCCACTGGCACCGGTTTCGATGACCCAGTGACCATGCTCGATGTCGGCCAGATCAATAATGTGTCTGTAGGATGGGCCGGCCATGGCTCTGTAGGGGAATTTTGGATGACCGATATCAAAATGGGTTTTCCAAATTGAATCAAGACCGCCACCCACGGGGGCTTTCTCGAGGTTAACGGTTTTGGCCAGTGCTTTTTGACCACCGAAAAGATGTTTCAGATAGATATCATGCAGCGCTCCCCATTTCCAGGCTTTCGGATCTTCGCCCTGGTCGGTGCTAAGTTGTTTGACCGCATCTTTAAAGGCTGCCACAACAACATCGCCACGAGTTTCAGTTTTGTCGGCTGTGCCACGATGATCCCAGATTACGTGATTGGCATTATGGAACCACAAATCTGCCACGTTGGTGGAATAACGCTGTGCCAGAATAAATTCATAACTTTTAGGATCAACTTCGTCTTTCAAGGCAGCAATAACGGCTTTACGATAGGTCACGAAGAACATCGCTGCGCCTGCGGAATCAATGTCGGCCACGTGATCCCAGCCTTTTAAAATCTCGTAAGCACTTTTTTCCATGGCTGTAAAATCGGTCACTTTGGCAAGCTCTTCGAGCATCAGAGGTGCCAGTGACTGGCCTCTCAAGACTTTAACATCTTTTTGAATCTCTCTGAAGCTGGCAAAATCATGTTTTTCTTTTGCTTCCAGCATCTCGGAAATTCTGTCAACTCTGTAGGAAGGAGCCGAATCAATGCAGTAGAAGACATCGGTCTTAGCGGGGTCGCGCATCAGGTTGTTACCGTGTGCGAAGTAGCCCTTCTCGGAGTTAAAACCGTGCGGGGTCTGCTCTGCCGGTGTCATTCCTGCCCATTCGTATTTTTCAAGCCAGCCCGGAACCGGGAAGGTACCAAGATGATTGGGGCGAATTGGAATCAAACCTGAGGTAAAGATGGCGGTGTCACCATTGGTATCACCGGCTACCCAGAGGCTTGAGGGAATCGGCATTTTGATCATGGCTTCACGAAGTTCGTAAACTGTTTTAGCCTTGTTGGCTTCACCAAAGGCGCTCAGTGAAGTATTGGCACCTTCCATGTTCCATTTTAAAGTCACAATCGGTGCCCATTCTGGGAACATGTTGGGATACATATCATTCAGGACAGGGCCATGACCAGTACGTCTGATGGTCATAATTTTATCAACAAGTTCTTTGCCGTCACGCACTCTGACGGTTTCTTCATCGACTTCGAAAGTTTTGTAACCTTCAGGAGTCAGGTATTCATTGGGATTTTCAGGATTTACTTTTTCGATATACAGATCGGTTACATCACCAACTGCCGAGGTTGTTCCCCAGGCTACGTTTTCATTATGTCCGGTGAGGACATAGGGCAAACCTGCAACGGTGGCACCGATAACATTGATGCCGGGTGCGCGCATGTGCTGCTGATAGAACATGGAAGGCAAAAGGTGAGCCATGTGCGGATCGTTGGCAACAACAGGCATACCGGATTTGGATTTTTCTGGTCCTACGACCCAGGCGTTACTGGCACCGGTACGTTTAACAAGCTCGTTGGCCAAACCGATCCAGGCGTGTTGCTCAAAGGCTTTGGGATCGTAGGCGCGGGGTTTTAAAATTTCGTGAAGCTCGGGGGCGATAGCATTGGCCAGCGGAAAATCATTTTCCATCGGCGGCAAGCTCATGCCACCGTGCCAGTAATCGTTACCGTAGATTTTTTCGCCACGCTCGGTGCCGACGTTTAAGGCCAGCAATAAACGTGATGATTCCTGATGCCAGTTCTGGGTGATGGCCCAGGCAGTCAAACGACCAAGAGCAAAGCTGTCGGCCAGTGTCCAGGGTTCGGGCTCGACTCTCAAGAGGCGATATTCCAGCGGGGTATAAAGGCTCAGGGCCTGGTTGATACCTTCGACATAAGCATTCAAAACTTCACGCTCTTCGGCGCTGATGTCTTTCACATCCTGCGGGGCAGCTTTATCAAAGCCCCAGCCGCGCATGGAAAGATCGAACTGGGCAGTGGTGCTGCCAAGTAATTCCTGATCGCCTACCAATTCGGAAATTCTGCCACGGGCGATACGGCGCATACCATCCATACCGAAAAAGCGATGGCGGGCCTGAACAAAGCCGGTAGCACGCAAAAGGTCTTTCTGGTTTTTGGCATCAATATGAGGAATGCCACCTTCATCAAAGTAAATTGTAACCGGCTCGGTTAAACCGGGAAGCGTAAGCTCTTCCGATTTATTCTTCGGATAATCCGGTGATATTTTATAGTTTATAAATGAACTGGCAGCACAGCCTGCAAGCAAACCGATGGCCAAAGCCATAACCAGCACGAAACATGAACGTGAAACAATCTTCCGGCTCATAATTCTTCTCCTTTTACATCTAAAATAAATTGCTACTACTAAAACGCACCTGACAACCGATTTAACCGAGTCTTAAAACTATTCAATTAAAACTCGTTTGTCTTAAAATGCAGTCAAATATGTATGACACCTTAACGGCTACTTTTCACTTGGAAGCTACTCTATTTTGATTTTTTTATGCCAGTCCAGTTGCAAGAATGACCTTATATAGTCATTTTGGAAGGGAGTCTAGCATTTAGCAGATGCCTTATCAAGTATTTATCCGTAATGGTTTCGGTTTTATGGCACTCAGATGACACACTGCATCACTTGGCATTCAGTGACATATTTTTTATCAGCAGCAATATTATTTTTTTTTCAATTGAAATTTGATTTTACAATCAAGAGTAGCTATCATTACGTACTTTGCTTGATTTGGCAGGCAACTTTCAAGAGGGAGAAAAGATGATTGAGATCAAAGAAAAACATATTCCAGATTTATTCTTCAATCGCGCAGCAGAAATGGGTGATGCTCCTTTTCTTGGAAGAAAGATGGCCAACGGCTGGGAAACATTCTCCTGGTTGGAAATTGCCGAAAAAGTAAAAAATATGGCTTTAGGGCTTGTCTCGCTGGGAATTTCCGCAGATGAACATGTTGCAATATTCTCTCCCAACCGGGTGGAATGGGCCATTTCCGATCTGGCTATTTTGTCCGCAGCCAAAGCCGATATTCCGATTTACCCGACCAATTCCGCTGAAGAAGTGGAATACATTGTCAACGATTCTAAAAGTGTGGCAATTATTGTTGCTGAAAAAAACCATCTGGATAATGTCATGAAGGTGCGTGACAAATGCCCCAGCCTGAAACATATCATTATAATGGATAAGATAGCAGACGCCCCGGAAGGTGTTCTCCATTTTGACGACATCATTAAAATGGGTCAGGATTTTGCTGACAAGGCAGAATTTGACAGGCGACTGGACGCCACCGATATTGATGAGATGGCAACCTTGATCTATACCTCCGGTACCACCGGGCCACCCAAAGGCGTTATCCTAACCCATCGCAACTTTTTAGCAAACGTCTATCAAGCCTATTACACCCACTCGGAAATTTTCGCCGCCGGCAAGGTTTGTCTGAGCTTCCTGCCTTTGAGCCATTCCATGGAGAGAACCGGCTGCTGGTATCTGGATATCTTCACCAGAGGCACCATTTATTATGCCCAGAATCCCACCACTGTGATAGACGACATGCAGGAGATCAAACCTAATTTCCTCGTTTCCGTACCCAGACTGTTTGAGAAAATTTACGCCGGGGTTCACCAGAAGGTCGAACAGGCCTCGCCTTTGAAAAAAGCTCTGTTCAATTTCGCCAAAAATGCCGGAATGGATGCAGTTGAATACAGCTCGAAAAACGAGCCTGTGCCAGTGTTCAAGAAACTCAAATATAATTTGGCCAAAAAACTGGTGCTTACAAAATTGCAGGCTGCACTTGGGGCCGAGAATATTGAGGCTGTTATCTCTGGCGGTGGCCCGCTTTCCGTTGATGTTAATCGCTTTCTGCACGCCATTGGAATTCCGGCCCATGAAGCCTATGGTCTGACAGAAACCACCCCGACCGCTACAGCCAACACCCCGGAACATTTCAGATTCGGTTCTGTCGGAAAGCCGGTGGTAGACACTGAAGTTAAAATTGCCGAGGATGGTGAAGTTTTGATACGTGGGCCACAGGTGATGAAAGGCTATTATAATCAGCCAGATGCCACGGCCGAAGCCATTGACAAAGACGGCTGGTTTTACACTGGAGATATTGGAAAGTTTGACGATGGTTTTCTCTACATCACCGACCGCAAGAAAGACCTGATTATCACTGCCGGTGGGAAAAACATTTCTCCGCAGAATATTGAAAACACTGTAGCCATTGACCAGTTTATTGAAAATCTGGTGGTGATCGGTGATAGAAGACCTTTTGTTTCCGCTCTAATCGTACCCGACTTTATTGCTCTTAAAGAGTGGGCCGAGGAAGAAAATATCAGCTACACCGACAATGCAGATTTGATTGCCAAGCCCGAAGTTTTAAAACTCTACGAAAAACGGATTGCGCTTTATAACCCGCAGTTTGCCAGAGTGGAACAGATTAAAAAGTTCCGCATCCTTGATCGCGAGTTCAGCCAGGAAACCAACGAGTTGACCCCTACGATGAAGCTGAAAAGAAAAGTGGTAACCAGTAAATATCAGGGACAGATAGAAAGCATTTATAAATAAGCCCCGATATTTACATAAAGAGCAGCAGACTTACTGCCATTACGGCCATTCCCAATATCAGGCCATAGATGGCGTTATGCCCCTCGCCATATTCTCTGGCGGTGGGGAAAAGCTCGTCCAGCGAGACAAAAACCATAATACCTGCAACTCCACCAAAGAGGATTCCCATTAGTGTTTTCGAGAAAAATGCATAAAGCAGACTATAACCAATTAAAGCACCAATGGGTTCTGATAAACCGGACAAAAAAGAATACCAAAAAGCCTTTTTCTTGCTGCCTGTTGCATAATAAATCGGTACCGAAACCGAAATTCCTTC
>Ga0070729_10002211_pt1 | contig 25942 bp, 20 predicted proteins | sample tdDd472_FD_66725 | JGI IMG/M metagenome (GOLD analysis project Ga0070729, IMG submission 66725) | Marine sediment microbial communities from the Atlantic coast under amendment with organic carbon and nitrate - tdDd47.2 | ecosystem: Environmental > Aquatic > Marine > Coastal > Sediment | place... | reverse complement strand
TTATCTTTTCTCGTAGTGCACTTTTTCCTGTTGAAGTCTCTGCAGAGACAAAACAACAGGCGGCCTGTGGACCAGTCGCCAACAGTAACGGCTGTTTAAAACCGCTACCTATGCGTCCGGTTTCACCCGGCGAGTAGATATTGCACAAAGCGTGCCAACCCTTATAATTCGATAACCTATTGTTTTATATTGGTTATTATTTCTAAGGCTGGTGCCCAATGCCCCATTGTAGTGCATAATGCATCTATCTTGCACCAAATTGGTGCGAAATAATCCCCTGCCGGATTAGATGGTCTATTCCGGTGCAGAGATGATCCTTTAAACACTCACCCCCCGATAATAGCCTTTATTCGCGGCATTTATAAAGAACGCTTATACTTGCGCCCGCCTAACCACCTAAATAAAGCGATAACTGTGACCTTTCAGCAACTGATTCTTGCACTTCAGCACTATTGGGCTGAACAAGGCTGTGTCGTACTGCAGCCTTATGACATGCCTATGGGCGCGGGTACTTTTCACCCCGCGACATTCCTGCGCGCAATCGGCCCGGAACCGTGGGCCGCTGCCTATGTGCAACCGAGCCGGCGACCCACCGACGGGCGCTACGGTGATAACCCGTTCAGGCTGCAACATTATTATCAGTTCCAGGTGGCCATAAAGCCGTCGCCCGACGATATTCAGGAGCTGTATCTCGGCTCACTTAAAGCGCTGGGCATTGACCCTTTGGTTCATGACATCCGCTTTGTTGAAGATAATTGGGAGTCACCCACTCTCGGCGCCTGGGGACTGGGTTGGGAAGTCTGGCTGAACGGCATGGAAGTCACGCAGTTCACATACTTTCAACAAGCAGGCGGACTCGACTGCAAGCCGGTAACCGGTGAAATCACATACGGGCTCGAACGTATCGCCATGTACCTGCAAGACGTAGACAGTGTTTACGATCTGGTCTGGACTGAAGGCCCGAACGGAACCGTAAGTTACGGCGATGTGTTTCATCAGAACGAGGTTGAGCAATCACATTACAACTTCGAAGAAGCAGACACCGGCAAACTGTTTCAACGTTTTGACGATGCCGAAGCGAAATGCGCCGAACTGGTTGAGAAAGAACTGACGCTGCCAGCATACGAACAAGTTCTTGATGCATCACACACCTTTAATTTGCTTGACGCGAGAAAAGCTATTTCGGTATCAGAGCGTCAGCGTTTTATTTTGCGCGTACGCACTATGGCCCGTTCAGTAGCACAAGCCTTTTATAACAGTCGCGAAGCTCTCGGCTTCCCGCTTTGCAAATAGACACGCTTAAGTATGAACACTACTAATTTTCTGGTTGAGCTCGGCACCGAAGAGCTCCCCCCCAAAGCGCTACGGCAACTTGAGTTGGCGTTTGCCGACGGCATAGAGCAGCGGCTCAGTGATGCCCGCCTGGGGTTCTCCGGAGTACAGTCTTTTTCGACGCCCAGACGCCTTGCAGTTTTGGTTCGCGACCTTGAAACAGCGCAATCCAACCAGGCAGTAGAACGCCGCGGCCCGCCGGTGCGTATTGCTTTCGACGAAGACGGCAACCCGACTCAGGCGGCCGAGAAGTTCGCCAAGGGTAACGGCGTCAGCGTTGCAGATTTGGATAGGCTAGAGACCAAGAAGGGTGATTACCTTCTGTTTAAAGGCGAGGAAGCAGGCCTGCCGCTGGAACAGTTATTGCCCGATATGATTAATGAGGCGCTGGCCGGCCTACCCATACCCCGGCGGATGCGCTGGGGTAATAGTGACGTTGAGTTTGTCCGGCCCGTTCACTGGGTTGTTGCACTGCTGGATTCGACGGTACTCGAATGTGAGGTGCTGGGGCACACATCAGGGCGCGACACTCGGGGCCACCGCTTCCACGCACCTGAAAAAATCGCTATTGCTACCGCAACCGACTACGCATCTGTACTTCTGGAGCAGGGCAAAATTATTTGTGGGTTTCTTGATCGCAAAGAACGCGTTCTGGAACTCGCACGGGCTGCCGCTGAACAAGCAGATGGCGTAGTCGAAATTGACGATGAATTGCTGGATGAAGTCACCGCACTGGTCGAGTGGCCGGTCGCGATAACCGGCTCCTTCGACGAAAAGTTTTTGGAACTTCCGACCGAAGTGCTCGTGTATACGCTGCAGGAACATCAACGCTATTTTCCTGTACGGAATAATGACGGGTCGCTGCGCAACAGTTTTATTACCACCAGCAATCTCGAGAGCACCGATCCACAGCAGATACAGCTGGGTAATGAGCGTGTTGTGCTTCCCCGGCTGTCTGATGCAGCTTTTTTCTGGGAGCAGGATCGCAAGCTACCACTGGCAGAGCGCGTCGATGCACTGGACACCGTCGTCTATCAAAAAGGGTTGGGCAGCCTCAAAGACAAGTCATTACGTATTGCTGAATTGGCTAGCGGGATTGCCGTGGAACTCGGTGAGTCGGCAGAGCAAACCCACCGTGCGGCAACGCTTTCAAAGGCAGACCTTCTAACCGAACTGGTCGGAGAATTCCCCATATTGCAGGGCAAAATGGGCTATTACTATGCCGGTCTCGATGGAGAATCAGCCGCAGTCGCTACGGCAATTGGCGATCAATATTTACCCAAGTTTGCCGGTGATGCATTGCCGTCAACATCGGAAGGACAAGCGGTCAGTCTCGCTGACAGGTTCGATACACTGGCCGGAATTTTCTGTCTTGGCAAAAGACCCAGCGGTAGTAAAGATCCGTTTTCTTTACGCAGAAGTGCCCTTGGCCTTCTTCGCATACTCATAGAAGCGCGAATCGATCTTGACCTGAATACCTACATTTCAAAAGCCGTTAAACTTCAGCCGGCCAAGAGCGGCGACGACACGGAAAACGAACTGTATGAATTTATTGTTGACCGGTTGAAAGCTTATTATCTTGACGGGCAGTCGCCGGACTTTCAGGCAAACGAAATAAGTGCTGAAGTTTTTGAAGCGGTACGTGTTCAGGAACCGGCATCGCCACTGGACTTCCATCAGAGACTCGTCGGTGTGGTTGAATTTGCCAAACTTAGCGAGGCAGAAAGTCTGTCGGCGGCAAACAAGCGGATCGCCAATATACTCAAAAAGTCGGGTGAACATGCCGCCGCAACCGTCAATCCTGGCCTTCTTCAGGAGAGCCGGGAGAAAGAGCTTTTTGCTGCTCTAGAAGCGCTGAAAGATAAGCATGGAAAGGCTTTAGGGGAAAGAGACTATAGCCTTGTACTGCAGCAATTGGCGACTCTACGTGAGCCGGTAGACGCGTTTTTTGACGAGGTCATGGTGAACGCGGAGGACGCGGATTTGCGGGCAAACCGGCTAGCGTTGCTACAACAGCTACGCGGTATGTTTTTGGAAGTTGCAGACCTTTCCGGACTTTCTGCGTAAGCAATACTCCGGATGACTGACCCTAAGAAAATTATCGTACTGGATCGTGATGGAGTAATTAATCGCGACTCGAGTGAGTACATTAAGACGCCGGATGAGTGGTTACCGATTCCGGGTAGCCTTGAGGCCATTGCAAAATTAGTCGACCACGGTTTTCGTATTTTTATAGCGACCAATCAGTCCGGAATTGGTCGTGGGCTTTTCAATGAAGCCACTTATAAAACTATCGAACAACGAATGATCGAATGTATAGAGAGTGCCGGCGGTCATGTGGAAGGTGTTTTCTATTGCCCGCACGGACCGGAAGCGCAATGTGATTGCCGAAAACCCATGGGTGGTTTACTGCTACAAATTGAAGAGGCAACCGGCCAGAAGTTGGCGGGTTGTTTCCTGGTTGGTGATTCGCTCAGAGACCTACAAGCTGCTGAAACCGTTGCTGCACAAGGCATTCTGGTACTTACCGGGAACGGCAGAAAGACACTGGCTGGGTTAGATGCTGACCATGGCGTTCCTGTTTTCGACGATCTCTCCGGTGCAGTCGAGTGGGTTATTGAGCCGGGCAGGCAGGCTAAATAGTTTTTATGAGCTTCCTACGCACCTGGTTTTGGATACTGCTATCGGCGGTTTTGATTGTGCTGTTTGGTACGTGCCTGATCATCGCCCGTTTGTTTGGTCGTGAGGCCTCGTGGTTTTTCGGCAGAAGCTGGGCAAAGCTAGAGCTATGGCTGCTCAAGATTATTTGTGGTTTGGACTTTGTTGTAGAAGGACAAGAGAACCTTCCCGGGACTCCAACCGTTGTGCTTCTGAAGCATTCATCGGCGTATGAAACATTAGTGCAATTGGTCATACTTCCGCGTCAATGTTGGGTACTTAAAAAAGAACTTATCTGGTCACCGTTTTTCGGCTGGGCGCTGTCATGTCTTGGCGCGATTCCGATCGACCGCAGCACCGGTCGAAGAGCCGTAGAAAAGGTTTTGAGCATCGGCAAACAACGCCTGGAAAGTGGTATCTGGGTATCGATATTTCCAGAGGGCACCAGGGTAGCTCCGGGTAAGTCGAAACGCTGGGGCATATCCGGAATTCTGCTGGCACAAAAGGCCGGTGTCGATATCCTGCCTATCGCCCACAACGCAGGCTACTATTGGCCTAAAGAGGGTTGGACTATATCTCCGGGGACCGTAACCTTCCGTATCAACCCGCCTGTTTCAGCCGCCGGAAAAGACGCCCGCGGATTTGCTGAAGAGCTGCAAAAAGCCATGGATCAGGAAGTATTGAGTATCGCCGGAAACGACGGCTAATAGCGCTTTGCGAAACTGCTCCGGAACTGCCGAATCAGCGCCGGATATCAGATATCAATATTCGATGCGGACAAAGCATTTGATTCGATAAAGTCGCGACGCGGCTCTACCTGATCACCCATTAAAGTACTGAAGACATCGTCAGCAAGAATTGCATCTTCAATACGAACTTGCATCAGTCGACGCGTCTCAGGATTAACAGTGGTGTCCCAAAGTTGATCAGGATTCATTTCGCCAAGACCTTTATAGCGCTGAATGCCCTGACCTCGTCTGGCTTCATTCAACAGCCATTCGACGGCTTCACCAAAACCGGAAATCTCTTTCTCTTTCTCGCCACGAACAACCTTGGCACCTTCTTGAATAAAGTCGGAAAGCTCGCCGGCTAAATCAGAAATAGCCGCGTATTCAGCCGACTCAAAGAACCTTAGCGACAAACGGGTTTGACGTTCGACACCGTGGAACACACGGGTCACAACAATAGCCGGATCATCGCCGGTTTCCAGCGACAAGCTGTAGGTCTGGCCAGCACCGTTCATGTCTTCTTTTATGGCGGCTTCAACACCGCTCAGCCAATTTGTAAGATATTGATTATCTTCGATTTTATCGGCTGAAACCTTATCGCTATCTAACAGTTGGCGTAGTAGGGATTCGTCATAAATAGTGCTTAAACGGGCGATAATGCTCTGCACGCTCTGATACTGGCGGGCCAGCGTCTCCAGTGCAGAACCGGAAACCGGGGGAGCAGAATCACTCACCGTTAGCGCAGAGTTTTCGAGCGCTACCGTGAGCAGATAGTTGTTCAGTTCGGCATCATCTTTAACGTACATTTCCTGCTTGCCGCGTTTCACTTTGTACAGCGGTGGCTGAGCAATATAAATATAGCCCCGCTCAATGAGTTCTTTCATCTGGCGGTAGAAGAATGTGAGCAACAAAGTACGGATATGCGAGCCGTCGACGTCAGCATCGGTCATGATGATGATTTTGTGATACCGCAATTTTTCCGGATTAAAATCATCTTTACCGATGCCACAGCCAAGCGCGGTAATCAGCGTTCCGACTTCAGCCGATGACAGCATTTTATCGAAACGCGCTTTTTCGACGTTAAGAATTTTACCCTTCAAAGGCAGGATGGCCTGCGTTCGTCGATCGCGGCCCTGCTTGGCAGAACCGCCCGCTGAGTCACCCTCCACGATGAACAGCTCCGATAGTGCCGGGTCTTTTTCCTGGCAATCGGCAAGCTTGCCTGGCAAGCCGGCGATATCGAGAGCGCCTTTGCGACGCGTCATTTCACGCGCTTTACGGGCGGCCTCACGAGCGCGGGAAGCATCGATAATTTTATTGGCAATAACCTTCGAGTCTTTCGGGTTTTCCAATAAAAACTCTTCGAGGCATTCTGCGACCTTCGTTTCCACGATACCGCGGACTTCGGATGAAACCAGTTTATCCTTGGTTTGAGATGAGAATTTGGGATCGGGGACTTTGACTGACAATACTGCAGTCAGACCTTCACGGGCATCGTCGCCGGATGTGCTACCGCGCTCCTTCTTCGAAGGAATCTCTTTCTCAATGTAGTTGTTCAGTGTTCGGGTCAGCGCCGCTCTGAAGCCGGCCAGATGGGTACCACCATCTCGCTGCGGAATATTGTTGGTAAAACAAAACATGCTTTCCTGGTAACCGTCGTTCCACTGAATTGCTGTTTCAACAACCACATCATCGAGCTCTGCGGTGAAATGCATAATGTTGGTATGCAGTGAAGTTTTGGTCCGGTTCAGATGCTCAACGTAAGCTTTAATACCGCCTTCATACTGGAAGACGTCTTCGGAACCGTCACGGTCATCCTTGAGGTTGATGCGAATGCCTGAATTTAGAAACGATAATTCACGCAAGCGATTTTTGAGAATGTCGTAATGGAACTCGGTGTTTGTGAAAATTTCAGCACTGGGCTTGAAACGCACTGTCGTACCGGTCTTATCTGTTTTCGCGGTTTCTGCCAGCGGAGCATCCGGCTCGCCCATCGAATACTCTTGCTCATGAGTTCCACCGTTACGATGGATAGTCAGATAGAGTTTTTCAGAAAGCGCGTTTACAACCGAAACACCAACACCGTGAAGGCCGCCGGAAACTTTATAAGAGTTGTCATCAAATTTACCGCCGGCGTGCAAAACGGTCATAACTACTTCGGCAGCTGAGCGCCCCTCTTCCGGGTGCAATTCAACAGGAATGCCCCTGCCGTTATCGGATACGGTGACCGAATTATCAGCGTGAATCGTGACGTCGATGTCTGTGCAATGGCCGGCCAGGGCTTCGTCGATCGAATTATCAACAACCTCAAACACCATGTGGTGCAGACCGGAGCCGTCATCGGTATCACCGATGTACATTCCGGGGCGTTTGCGTACTGCCTCCAGTCCTTCAAGAACCTTGATATTACTGGAGTCGTAGGTGTTTTCTTCGGCCATTGTTTACCCTTCTAAGCAATCCCGAATTATACCAGAGCTAACACCGTTCCTGCGTCTATAGAGAAGCTTTTACCGGCTTTATTTAGCAACGAGTCCTCAGGGTTCAGTGAAGTCACAAAAAGCTGTGCGGGCACATTCCGGAGCAGGTTATACAGGTGCTCCTGATGCTCGGTATCCAACTCAGCCGCAGGGTCATCGACCAGAAGGACAACATTTCGTCCGAGCGCCTCAGCAACGAAGTGTGTTTGAGCGATCACCAGCGCCGCACCTAATAACTTCTGCTGCCCTCGGGATAAGCGGTGTTTTGCTCCACTGCCGTCGATACGCAGTTTCAAATCTGCACGATGCGGACCGGCTTGGGTGGCTTGAAGCACCCGGTCCCGCTCACGATTGCTGTTCAATGCCTCAGATAGACTAACCCCATCCTTCCAACCCGAATAATAGGAGATTTTAAGCTCATATGGAGATATTTCGCTTAATATAGAAGATAATCGAGTAATAAAACGACCAATATAATCTTTTCGCAACAAATCGATGGAATTACCGCTTTTTACCAGCATTTCGTCCCATGCTGCGACAGAAGCCGGTGCCGCACCGGCACGAAGTGCTGCATTTCGTTGCTTTAACGTTGTTTTATAGATTCTCCAGGACTCGATATAGCCCTGTTCCACGTGAAACACACCCCAATCGATAAAACGCCGACGCTTCTCCGGACCGCCCTGTATTAATTCATGAATTTCTGGGTCAATGGCCTGAACCGGCAATGACGTGGCTAGATCCGCGGTCTTGGCGTTTTCACCGTCTTTGCGGATCAACTTTGTTCCACGTGAAACGTCTACACCTATTTTCGCCGGGCCTTCCTGGGTTTCGACTGTTCCGAACAAAGTCAGGTTATCTGCGCCACTGCGAATTAACTCAGCGGCCGTGCCGTTTCGAAAAGATTTGCCACGCCCCAGATAATAGATGGCTTCTAGGAGACTGGTCTTACCAGCTGCATTTTTTCCGGTGATCAAATTAAAAACGGGGTGGGCTTCCAGCTCCACCCCGCTTAAACAACGGAAATCATGTACACGAAAAGATTGAAGTGCCACAGGCTACTTCACCCGATCCTAGAGCCGCATAGGCATAACGACATACTTAGTAGAATCGATACCCGGCGTATGAATTAAGCAACTGCTGTTGGCATCTGTCAGATTAATCTCAACCTGATCGCCATCAACCGCTGCAAGAGCATCCATAAGATAGTTGACGTTAAAGCCAATCTCGATCTCATCGCCGCCATACTCTACTTCTACTTCATCTTCAGCCGTTTCCTGATCAGGGTTGTTCGCCTGGATCTTCACCTGACCGGACAAAAACTCTAGCCGAACACCGCGATACTTTTCATTCGAAAGAATCGCTGCACGTTGCAAGGCGTGCCGAAGTGAATCCCCGCCGGCAATCACAATGTTATCGGTCACTTTAGGAACTACCCGGCCGTAATCAGGGAACCGACCATCGATCAATTTAGAGGTGAAGCGGATATCGCCAAGTGCAGCCCGAATGTGATTGCTGCCAATCGTAATCTCAACGTCGCCTTCTTCTTTCAGCAACCGTTGCAATTCGAGCACACCCTTGCGGGGAATAATCACCTGCTCTTTTCCGGCATCCTGTCCTTCAAGATCAAGTTCACAAAGCGCTAAGCGGTGGCCATCGGTCGCTACACCACGAACCAAAGGTCCGTCGGTCTCAATCAACAGGCCGTTCAAATAATAACGAACATCCTGCTGGGCCATGCAAAAATGCGTTTTATCGAGCAAGTGATGTAAATCGACTTGCTTAAGCCGGAGAGTCTGGCTCCCTTCAATATCTTCAACCACAGGAAATTCAGACGCCGACAACGTCGACAGAACAAATTTACTGCGCCCGGATTTAATGTTGAGACGGTCACCATCGAGTGACATCTCTACCGGTGCCTCACTCGGAAGGGCCCGACAAATATCAAGCAGCTTTCTACCGGGCACTGTAATTTCACCAGGTATCTCGAGATTCTCTAAATCGCCGTTAGCTACAAGTTCAACTTCAAGATCAGTAGCGGTGATCGTTAACTGGTCCTGCTTAGCAACTAATAAAACATTCGCTAAGACCGGCATAGTTTGTTTGCGTTCAACCACCCCAATGACTGCTTGCAAAGGTTTAAGCAATTCTTCTCTGGACGCACTCAGTTTCATTCGAAATACCTATCTATCTATATATATATGTATGTTTATAAATAAATTATTATTACTATTAGGCAAGCTAAAACCTGTTAGTAAATGTTTTTTTACCTTAATTTTCAACGGCTTGTGCTTGTTTTTCCTGTGGGCTAACCCCCACATAAAACATGTATCTGTTGTGGATAAGTTGTGTGTCTAATCGACACCAATTTTTATCCACAACTTCTTCAATAGTTTACCCCCCGACAATTAACAACAAGTTATTGTTGCTCAGTTGCATTATTAATCAGGTAGTAAGTTTCCGCAGAAGATTTTTATAATCTTCACTAACCCGTAAATCCGTTTCTTTAAGTTCACTAATTTTCCGGCAACCATGCAAGACGGTTGTATGATCGCGACCACCAAAACGGTCGCCAATTTCCGGCAAGCTATGCCTGGTTAAATCTTTACACAAAGCCATACCGATTTGTCGCGGCCTGGCAATTGAGCGACTTCGACTTCTTCCGAGCAAATCAGCCATTCTGATATTGAAATACTCAACGACAGTTTGCTGGATATTGTCGATAGTCACCAGTCGTTCTTGCACGATCAACAGATCCTGCAAAGCATCTTTTGTGAATGCCAAGGTGATGGCTTCGCCAGTAAATGAAGAATTCGCGATGAGCCTTTGCAGCGCACCTTCTAAATCGCGAACATTTGACCGGAACCTTTCAGCAACAAAAAACGCCACTTCTTCAGGCAGCTGAATGTTTTGGGTGGCCGCCTTGCTCATTAGAATCGCAACGCTGGTTTCCAGTTCCGGCGTATCGATAGCTACTGTTAGCCCCCAGCTAAACCGGGACTTAAGCCGTTCTTCGAGCCCTTTTACTTCCTTCGGATAACGGTCGCAGGCCAGAACCACTTGTTTCTGGCCATCAAGTAACGCATTGAAAGTATGAAAGAACTCTTCCTGAGAGCGCTCTTTTCCGGCAAAGAACTGGATGTCATCGATCAGCAGGGCATCGAGGCTCCGGTAGGTCTTTTTAAACTCGTTAATCTTATTATGCTGCAAAGCGCTAACCATGTTCTGCACGAAATCTTCAGAACGAACATAGGCCACTTTCCCGTTTGGGTTCTGGGCTTTTATCGCATTGCCTATACTGTTCATTAAATGCGTTTTGCCCAAACCGGAACCACCGGCGATGAACAATGGGTTGTAGCTTAAGCCCGGATTTTGAGCGACCTGCAGCGCCGCGGCCCTGGCTAGTTGATTGCTTTTACCCTCGACGAAATGTTCAAAGGTGTAATTAGCGTTTAGTTGAGAATTAAGGCGGGGCCCAGTATCGGAGCTGGTGACTTTGCCGGTATGTTCCGGAGCGTTCAGGCTATCGTCGTTCAACCCGATTTCCAGCTTGACCAGCGTATCCGGGGATACAGTGCAGACGGTTTCCCGAATATAATTAAGCCAGTTTTTATCAATCCAGCTGACGATAAACCGATTGGGCGCCAATAATCGTAGCGAATTACCGTCTTCAATGGCCTGCAAGGGCCGTATCCAGGTGTTGAATTCCTGATCTGACAGCTGCGATCGCAGGCTGCTAAGACAATGATTCCATGGGGAATTCGACAATTCTGGTCTCGGTTAGGCTGAACAAATTAGAAAAAATAGCGGCAGGAGAGTCTATACCCCTTTGGATAAGTTATCCACAGCTTCAGAAAGATGCTTATTGTGGTTGACAAGCCAACCTCTACTACGTACCCTTCCCGCTCATTTTTGCGGGCGTAATCCACTGTTTCCGCGAGGTTTAAGGTAATGAAAAGAACATATCAACCAAGTGTCCTGAAACAGAAACGTACTCACGGTTTTCGTGCCCGTATGGCAACAAAAGGCGGTCGCCTTGTGTTGAAGCGTCGGCGTGCTAAAAACCGGACTCGTTTGTCTCACTAAGTTTGTCTGAGGCTGTAATTACAGCTACGTCAGACAGCAGGTTTCGTCGAGATCACCGACTTCTTACTGCTGCCGACTTTAACGGTGTTTTTAAAAACGCCGCTAAATCTTCTGATAGATACTTCACTGTATTATTTCGCAAACATTCGGGTGATACCGCCCGTTTGGGTTTTGCTGTTGCGAAAAAACGTGTAGCTAATGCCACAGCAAGAAACAGACTTAAAAGACTAGTCCGGGAAAGTTTTCGTCAAAGTCGGCAAACACTGCCATCTTTAGATGTTGTAGTCATGGCCAATACCCGGGCGCAGTTCGCTAAAAATACAGAGCTGGTTCAGAGTATTGAGAAACACTGGCAACGTCTGAGCGAGAGCTAAAAAACTTAATTATTACGGGGCAGGAACACAAGTCTGATGGACAATATTAGAGTTATCCTCTGGGCATTATTCGCCAGCCTTTTATATATTAGCTACACCGTATGGCAGCAGGACTATGCTCCGGCGCCAATCCCCCAAACTGTTGAAAACGAAACCGCCACTGCTGCCGAGCAGCAGGCTGCAAACCTATTGCCCCCGGCGGGTTCAGCTGATTTGCCTGCAGCTCCTATTACAGCCGCAGCACAGCCTGGCGGTCAGACCGCAGGCGGCAAACCGGCTCCTCAAGCAGCAGTTATTCAGGTCAAAACAGATGTTTTTGATCTCGATATTAGTGAAATCGGCGGCAGTCTTGTCCGGGCCGATTTGACTGTTTACCCGCTTGCAAAAGATCAGCCCGATATTCCAGTACGTCTGTTAAGCAGTGAGGCCGATTCTTTTTATCAACTGCGGTCCGGTTTGCGGAATGCTGTGCAGAGTGACAAGCCTGAAGCAACTCATCTGGCAACTTTTGGCGCAGCAAAAAATACTTATGAAATCGGCGCAGACGAAGAATTGGTTGTACCGTTGCTTTGGGAAAACGACGGTATTCGCGTTGAAAAAACTTATACGTTTAAGCGCGGTTCTTATGCAATAGATCTGGATTACAAAATTACCAACACCGGCACTCAGCCATACCCGATGTTCAGTTACTTGCAATTGCAGCGCTTATTCAAGCCTGTCGAGCGTTCGATGTTTAATGTCGATACCTATTCGTACGACGGGCCGGTTGTGTATGACGGCGACAGCTACGAAAAGCTGGATGTTGATGATCTTTTAGATGAGCCCCTTACCGCCACATACGTGAACGGTTGGTTAGCTGCGATCCAGCATCATTTCTTGACAGCGGCCGTGCCGGCGCCCGATCAGCCCGCTAATTTTAACGCGGCTTTTGACGGTAAGAACTACACACTGACCTCATCGAGCCCTGTTGTTACCGTTGCCCCCGGTCAAACCGAGACAGTTTCTTCAAAATTCTTCATTGGTCCGAAACTCCAGGGCCAGTTGGCTGATACCGCGAAGGGTCTCCCACTCACCGTTGACTACGGAATACTTTCGATCCTGGCACAACCCCTATTCTGGGTATTGCAGCAGGTTCAGAAGCTGGTAGTGAACTGGGGCTGGACCATCATTATTGTTACGTTCCTGATTAAGCTTGTCTTCTATAAGTTGACCGAAGCAAGCGGTCGTTCGATGGCAAAAATGCGCAAACTGCAGCCCCGGCTTAAAGCTTTGCAGGATCGGTATAAAGATGACCGCCAGCAGATGAGCGCGGCTTTGATGGATTTGTATAAACGGGAAAAGGTAAATCCTGCAGCGGGTTGTTTGCCTATGCTGGTGCAGATTCCGTTCTTTATTGCGTTCTATTGGGTGCTGCTTGAAAGCGTAGAAATGCGCCAGGCACCATTCATGTTGTGGATCACTGACCTGTCGTCACGGGATCCATACTTTGTATTGCCCCTCCTGATGGGTGCTGCAATGTTTATTCAGCAGAAGCTAAACCCTGCTCCACCTGATCCGGTTCAGGCTAAGGTGATGAGTATTCTGCCTGTCGTCTTTACGGTCTTTTTCGCGTTCTTCCCGTCTGGCTTGGTGCTCTACTGGCTGACCAACTCCGTGCTGTCGATTCTGCAGCAATGGAAGATCAATAAGACGGTTGCCGCTGAATCCGATTAGACTGTAGTCCTATGGCAAAAGGACTACAGGCAGACACTATTACGGCACGTGCAACACCGGCGGGTCGTGGCGGTGTCGGCATTATTCGTGTATCCGGGCCGGACGCTGAAAAAGCCGCTAACGCCTTACTGGGCAAGGTTCCTGAGCCCAGATACGCCACTTATTCCAGCTTTAAAGCAGCCGATGGCAGTGCTATCGATAGCGGTATCGCCCTTTGGTTTCCGGGGCCGGATTCTTTTACCGGCGAAGATGTCCTGGAGTTACAGGGCCATGGCGGACCTGTGGTTCTGGATCTGATTATTGCCCGCTTATTGGAGCTCGGCTTACGTCAGGCTGAACCGGGTGAATTTTCAAAGCGCGCCTTCTTAAACGACAAGCTTGATCTCACACAGGCCGAGGCCATTGTCGATCTTATCGATAGCGGATCGCAGGTGGCTGCGCGGGCAGCTCAGCGAACCCTGCGCGGCGCGTTTTCTGTTGCTGTAATCGAGCTGAACAATTGCATAACCGAATTGCGGGTGCATGTTGAAGCGGCGATAGATTTCCCTGATGAAGATATCGATTTTCTAAGTGATGCCGCTTTGCTGAATCGCGTAAAAACGGTTGCTGAAAAATTCGACGAACTTGACCGCTCTGTACGTCAGGGTTGTTTGCTGCGTGATGGCGTTACGGTTGTCATGGCTGGCAAACCGAATGCCGGTAAGTCGAGTTTGTTGAACAAACTTGCCGGATACGATGCAGCAATTGTCACTGACATACCGGGTACTACCCGTGATCTGGTTAGGGAACACATCGACATCGACGGCGTGCCCTTACACATCATTGACACCGCAGGCCTGCGTGACGCGGCTGACGCCGTCGAAAAAGAGGGCGTTAAAAGAACCCGTAAAGAACTCAAGCAAGCCGACCTGGGTCTATTGATTGTGGACTCTACCGAAGCCTCATCCGGCGTCCCCGGCCACGGACTCGAAGATTCTGATATTGCTTTAAATAACAATATCTTAACTGTCATGAACAAGGCAGACCTGTCCGGCCTAAAGACCGGTTTATTGTCCGACGGCAGTGTGGCTGTATCGGCTGCCACCGGTGAGGGCCTTGGTGTTCTGCGTGAGCAGATAAAAGAGGCAGTCGGCTACGCCGGCGAAGAGTCGGGAAGCATAATCGCCCGGCGACGACATATGGAACACATTAATGTTGCACGCAAAGCTTTCGAAAAAGCTGTGCTTCAACTGAAAGCCGGTTCGGGCGAACTCATGGCAGACGATTTACTGCAGGCCCAAAATGCTTTGGCTGAAATCACCGGAGAATTTTCCAGCGACGATTTACTGGGCGAAATCTTTTCTAACTTTTGTATTGGCAAATAAGCTTAGCCATTTTCTTCCGTAGGCTTCTTCGTTAAATGCAATGCGGTTTTTAAGGTTGCCAGATCCCGGGGCTGAATGAGATTGCGCAGCCACGCTCGGTAATAAACAAACAGGCTGACCATAGTCGCTATAGCCAATGTAATCGCAAATATAATTGCGCCTTGCACGAAATCATCAAACTGGATGCCTATTTTCGGAAAGACCCTGATGAGAGCCTGATAAATGAGTGAGTGTGTCAGGTAGATCAGCAGCGAATGTTTGCCTACTAACTGTAAAAACGGAATCTTCGTCAGATAGCGTGACAGCAGGAGGCACATGACAAAGCCGGTAATTTGTAGCGATACGTGCAGCAGTATTATGTCCCAGCTTTCATGCTGCTGAAACTGGTTGCTGCCAACGTTTATGCGGGTATCACCGGTAATGCTGATGACTTGCAGGAATACAAAAACACCGATAGAAAGTAGCAAGATAGTGAATTGATGCCGGTTCATTAATAGTATGCCGGCAAGAATTCCTGCAGCCATGCCGACCGGGAGCATATACAGCGCGATAACGATCCCGAAAGGCAAAAAGTCTACGCGGATATCGGAATAAAATACCAGCCATAGCGCTGCCATTAATATCACCATGGCAACCAAAGCGAATTTTGTTTGAAGGCTGCAGACAAAACTGCGGATTATGAGCAGGGATGTCAGTGCAGGAAGGAACCAAAACAGAGCAAACCCGGTTGCAGCTTTTAGAGACAGAGCGTTACTAAAAATTAGAGCGTTAGTGATCACTTTAAGCGTGATAACTGGGGATGAAATATTACCGGCCCAATACATGTTGTAGTGAATTAAAAAAGTGCCAATCACAAAAATGAGATAAGGCCAAAGATATCTGACTAGCTTGTCGCGAATGCTGGGCCAGGTGAAGTCATCAGCCACAAAAAGAAATGGCAATAACAAGAAAGCACCAACATGAAAGTTGTAGAGCACCCAGTCGAGATACGGCACTGCACTGGTCAGCAGCGTGTTGTGCCCAATTACGATAAGTATGATTAGCAGCCCTTTCAGAGCGTCATAACTTTCCCACGGCATTGCACCATCGGGACCGAAAATCTTAACGGTGGGCTTAAAAATCCAATCGAGTGACATCTGCTGAAATACTATCTATCTAAAAGCTGCATTAGGGTAGGGTTCATTGTCCGAGCCCAGATGGCATAACCTTCGGGGCTCAAGTGCAGGTAGTCTGTCATTATGGACTGATCGATTCGACCGTCTGGTTCCACAAATGACCCACCAATATCCAAAAATGTGACCTGTTTGTCGGCCGCTACGGCCTGAATCGCATTATTTGCATCCCGGATTTTCTGCCGGATCGGATCCTCAGGGCTCTCTCCCATCGGAAATATGCCGAGAACTAATATCTGGGCCCTTGGTAGTTTCTGCCGGACAGTATCGGAAATGGCAATGACACCGGCCGCTACTTGCCCGGCGTCGTGATCTGATAAATTAAAATTATTGATGCCGGCCAGAATGACTACGACTTTGGGCGACAGCCCCAACAGTTCTTTGCCTTCAGTTATGCGCCATAAAATATTCTGCGTGGTATCTGAACCAACGCCGAAATTTGCAGCTCGAAGCGGCCGGTAATGCTCCGCCCAGGCCTTCTGGCCACCCGCCACCCATTGATTGATGAGTGAATCACCGATAAACAGGACGTTAATGTTGCTCATGTTCCTGCGGGTAATTATTTCGCGATGGCGTTCGTGCCATTGAGCCGGCACTGACCAAGGGTAGGTCGTGATGCGTTCCTGAGGCTGGTCCGGTGCTTGCGGAGGATGCTGGTATCCGGCGAACACACACGGAGCAAATAGCAGGGCACACACTGAAAAAAGTAATTGCTTCATAAATGCCCTAACGTTTGCCACGGTGCCCGGCCGGAAATGACGTTAGAGGATACTAATACCGGCTTACAAGCGTGTAAATCCCGCTCTAACTATTCTTAATTTCGGGTAGCGTATCGTCACTGACCTGAACAGCCTCCTCTATGGCGTAGCGGCACTGGTTGCGACCGAGGTCTTTTGCCTCATAAAGAGCATTGTCAGCCCGGCTTAGCAGCTCCGGAATGCTTTCTTTATTGGTGTATGTTGCTACACCCACAGACACGGTGACGTCGTATTCACCTAGAAACGGTTTCGCTGCGATGGTCTTGCACAGCCGCTCGGCACAATGTCTGGCACCTTCTGCATCGGTATCAGGCAGTACAGCAATAAACTCCTCACCGCCGAATCGACCGAAAGACCGCTCAAAACGCGACTGGTTGACGGAATCCATACCCCGGAGCGCGCTCTTAATGCGTTTCGCGAATCCGAGCAAAACCTTGTCGCCGATGCCATGACCGAATCGGTCGTTGAGCTTCTTAAAATGATCCAAATCCAGAATACACACTGAAAAGGTGCCTTCGGCGCGGTCCGCGCGCGATTTTTCTCTGGCGAGCGCTTCCATAATATAGCGCCGGTTGTAGCTCCGCGTGAGATGGTCACGCTTAGCGATACGGGTGAGGCGCTGCAGAATCACCTGCAGCTCGTAGTTTCTATAGGCGAAGTAGGACTGCTGAGCATCGAACTGTATATGGAAAATATGACAGGCAATCAGCAATGTTATCAGTGACAAAAAGGCAGGGGTTTCGGCAACCCAATCGACCGCATTGATATCAATGACGCCGCGAAGACCGACAGCGACCCAATAAGTGGCAGCAGTAAATATCAGCAGTCGGTTGTACTTGCGGGAGTCGAGACGGAACAGCGCAAATACCAATATCGTCGCGTACATGCCCAGCGCAAATTCTCTGGCACCAAAGCTAATGTGGCAAAACAGGGCTATCCAAACCAAAGCGATGCTGCTTTGAACGCCGGGCATGATCTCGTCCCCGAATTGCTTTTCATCAGTCTTGCCGTGACTGACGCCGACAAAGTATGCGTTGGTGATAAAGCAGCCAATTAGCAGAATCACGATGCTGACAGTAGAGATTGCGAGCAGCCCTAGCGACTCGCCGATAGTGCACAAGACGGCCCACACCAAGTAAAGAACCGGGAGTGTTAACGGCTTGAGCAAACGGCTGGCCCGACTGGCAGGCTTCGGCCCTCTTATTTCTATGTCTTTAAGTTTGGTCATCGTGAGTTTGCTGCCTAACGGGCGCAATAAATCAGCACTATCATCTCAGGTGTTTAGTAGATTTGCCGTGAACGGCATCGCATCCCTGCCATTACGCATTAAGTTAAATAACTAGCCACAGAAGCGTTTTCAGCGAGTATGCTACACACCTAATATCGCCAAACCGGATACCTAATTGAGTAAGTCATTAATCAAAAAGCTCCTCGGAAAACTACCCCGCAGGAAGAAGCCTCAACGCATTGTCATGACACTGTTGTTGCGTGATGAGCAAGACGTTATTCGTGCCAACATAGAATTTCATCGTGCGCAGGGCGTCGATTTCTTTATTGCTACCGATAACAAGTCGGTTGATTCCACCCCGGACATACTCAAAGAGTACGAGCGTGAGGGGATCCTTCACTACATTTATGAAGGTGATGACAACTACAACCAGACGGCCTGGGTAACGCGCATGGCACGTCTTGCCGCCACTGATTTCGACGCGACCTGGGTTATCAATAATGACGCCGATGAATTTTGGTGGCCGATGACACACGCAACGTTACGCGAAGAGTTGGCAGCTGTTCCTCGGCATAACAATATCGTGCAAGCCGACCGATACAATTTTGTACCGGTTGACGGCTCCGCTGACGCTTTTGCCAGCAAGATGATCTATCGCGACAAAGTATCCTTGAATGCGAAGGGTCGACCATTGCCACCTAAGGTCGCCCATCGGGCAATCCCAAACGTCACCGTTGCTCAGGGCAACCACGGTGTTTGGGGCTTCAAGAACCCGGAGCCTTTGCTCAATGCTATCGAGATCGCTCACTTTCCATTACGTAGCTATGCCCAGTTTGAAAACAAGATCGTGAAAGGCGGTCAGGCATATGAGCGCAATAAGGAGCTGGGAGACAGCGCTGGTGCAACCTGGAAGGGGCTCTACGAAGACTATAAGGCCGGTAATCTCCCTGCCCATTATGCGAAGGAAGAGTATTCCCCGGAACGCTTACAGAGCGGGCTGGATAGCGGTGAGTTATTGGTTGAAGAGCGCTTACCCGAATACCTTAAGACACTGAATATCAAGGACAATATGGGCCTTTAAACGTCTAAAAATCGTTTAAACCGTGTCTATTTAGGGTAGAATCCCCGCCCTCCCTGAATACCAAACCGGAATCACCAGAAGTGTCACAAAAGCGGTCAGAACAATTCGATGTCATCGTCGTTGGCGGTGGCCATGCCGGTACCGAAGCGGCCGCGGCTGCTGCACGCATGGGTGCGCGTACTTTATTGCTGACACAGAACTTGGAAACGGTTGGTCAGATGAGCTGTAACCCGGCTATCGGGGGTATCGGCAAAGGTCATTTAACGAAAGAAATTGATGCGCTCGGCGGCATCATGGGTAGGGCAATTGATCAGGCCGGTATTCATTTTAGAACGTTGAATGCAAGCAAGGGTCCGGCAGTACGTGCGACGCGGGCGCAGGCTGACCGAACCTTGTATCGCCAAGCGGTTAAAACACTGCTCGAAGCAGAACCGAATCTCACACTTTTTCAATCCGGCGTCGAAGACCTGGTTATCAAGAACAACCGGATTGCCGGTGTTGTGACCCAATTAGGTTTAACGTTTGAAGCACCCGCTGTGGTTTTGACTGTGGGTACTTTTCTTGCCGGACGCATTCATGTTGGCGAGTCGCAGTCCAGCGGCGGACGTGCCGGAGACCCCGCCAGTATTGGGCTTGCCGAAAAGCTTCGCTCTTTAGACTTGCGAGTTGGCCGCTTAAAAACGGGTACGCCACCCCGTATTGACGGCCGTACAGTTGATTATTCAATCCTTCAGGAGCAGCCGGGCGATACGCCTTTGCCGGTCTTTTCTTTTGTCGGTAAGCGCTCTGATCACCCACGACAAATTTCCTGTTTTATTACCGGCACATCAGAACACACTCACGACATTATTCGTGAAGGTCTCGACAGATCTCCCATGTACACCGGCGCAATTGACGGCATCGGTCCGCGGTATTGCCCTTCTATTGAAGACAAGATTGTGCGTTTTGCCGAGCGTGATTCGCATCAAATTTTTCTTGAGCCCGAAGGGCTAAATACTCACGAGTTGTATCCGAATGGTATTTCTACCAGCTTGCCTTTCGATGTGCAGAAAGCGTTTATTGCCACGATACCGGGTTTAGAAAATGCACGAATCACCCGGCCGGGCTACGCCATTGAGTACGACTATTTTGATCCGCGGGACTTAAAGCCAACGCTGGAAACCAAAGCTATTTCGGGCCTGTTTTTCGCCGGTCAGATCAACGGCACTACCGGATATGAAGAGGCCGGGGCTCAGGGTATTCTGGCGGGGATTAATGCAGTGCAAAGCGCTAATAGTGAGGCAGGCTGGACGCCTGCGCGTGATGAAGCGTATATCGGCGTGCTCGTCGATGACCTGGTGACACGCGGCACACTGGAGCCCTACCGCATGTTTACCAGCCGCGCCGAATACCGTCTATTGCTCCGCGAAGACAATGCCGATAGCAGGCTCACTCCGAATGGCCGTGAGTTGGGATTGGTGGACGACGAACGCATGGCCGCATTTGATCTTAAGTGTGAGCAGGTGCAGTTAGAGCAACAACGTCTTAAATCAATTGTTGTACACCCCCACAAAATGAATGATGCCGATCAGGCGATGTTTGAAAAGCAGCCCGGTCGTGAACACCATGCGATTGATTTGTTGCGTCGCCCTGAGCTGAGCTATGCAAACGTTACGGCGTTAAGCATGGTTGGAAGTCGTGAACGTACAGAAAATGAAACTGACGAGTTGGCAGAACAGATAGAAGCTGTTGTTGATATTCAAGCGAGATATCACGGTTATCTGCAGCGTCAGGAAGATGAAATTGCGCGCAGTAAAAAGCACGAGTCTATGACCCTGCCGGACAATATTGATTACACATTGGTGAAAGGTCTCTCGAACGAAGTGCGCCAAAAACTGGATGATGTGCGACCGCAAACATTAGGTCAGGCATCGCGTATTCCGGGCATGACTCCGGCGGCTGTTTCTATGCTGCTCGTATTCCTCAAAAAGCAAAAATTAAAGACCGCGTGACCCCGTTTTCTACTCGAGCGGCGGTGCTTCTTTGGGCGGTTTTTTGCATTGCCGCATGCTCGCCGGAACCTGCTGAACCCCTTGCTGCTAAAGGGACTAAGACCCTCGGCTTGGCGGACACCGCCAATATCCTGCGCAAATCCAACGGGGCTGAACCGCAGACTCTGGACCCTCACCGGGCCGAGGGCGTTCCGGCCGGCAATATACTGCGTGACCTCTATGAAGGGCTGACTATAGAGGCACCGAACGGCGATGTGATTCCGGGGACGGCAGAGTCCTGGGCGATCAACGACGATGGCACTGTTTACACTTTTTATCTTCGCGACACGGCACGTTGGAGCAATGGCGATCCGGTAACCGCCGAAGATTTTGTTTACAGTTTTCGTCGTGCCGTAGACCCCGAAACTTTGTCGCGTTATTCCAGCATTCTTTATCCAATCAAAAATGCCGAAGCAATCGCAACCGGCAATCTGTCGCCAGAAAAGTTGGGTGTGTTTGCAACCGGTGAGTTTGTTCTGACAATCAATCTTGAATCAGCGACACCCTATTTTTTGAGTTTGCTGAATCATTCGATGGCTTATCCGGTACACCAGGCAACGGTCGAAAAGTACGGCGATCAATTTACACGCCCGGGTAAAGTTGTTTCGAACGGTGCTTATCAAATGAAGGATTGGCTGGTTCAGTCACACGTTGAACTAAGCCGTAACGAAAACTATTGGGACAACGCCAGTACATCAATAAATGGTGTTGTGTATTACGCGATTGAAAACCCGGATGCGGTGATTAAGCGCTACCGTGCCGACGAGTTGGATATGACCCAGGAGGCACCGTATCGCCAAATAGGTTGGATCCTCGAAAACGTACCCGACGAATACCACGTAGCACCCTATCTGGGGGCCTATTACTACGGCTATAATGTCCTTAAAGCGCCCTTTAAGGATTCTCCACAGCTACGACAGGCTATGGCTTTAGCGATAGACAGAGACATTATTACCGGCAAGCTCACCCGCTCGGGAGAGCTGCCGGCCTACAGCTGGGTTCCACCGGTACAGGGCTATGCACCCCAAGAACCTGAGTGGGCAACCTGGACTCAGGAACAGCGAAACGCCGAAGCAAAACGTCTATATGCGTTGGCCGGATACGGACCCGATAACCCACTGGAAGTGGAGATTCTTTACAACACTCAGCAGAACCACAAACAGTTGGCTGTTGCGATCAGCTCGATGTGGAAACAAACGCTGGGTGTTAAAACGACATTGCGAAATCAGGAATGGAAAGTATTTTTGCAAACACGTTTCGATAAGATTAGCACCGAAATTTTCCGCTCGGGTTGGATCGGCGACTACAACGATGCGTACACATTTCTGCAGTTGATGATTTCCGATAACGGCCAAAACGATTCCGGCTACTCGAACCGCGAAGTTGATGAGCTGTTGTTTAAAGCGAGCCGTGAAACTGATATGCAGCAACGTGCGTTACTGATGCAAAACGCAGAGAAACTTATTCTGCAGGATATGCCGGTTATCCCCATCTACTTTTACGTCAGCAAGCATTTAATCAAGCCGCGCGTGAAGGGCTTTGTTCCGAACATCATGGATCACGTGTACACCAAGGACCTGTCATTGCAGAATTTCTGAAGAAGGCGCTAAGCCCGAATTAGCCGGCCTCCCGCCACTTTGTTATTGCTTCCATCAGCCTGGCTAGCCACAGCGGGGTTATTTGGCCGGAAACCCCGCCATCCTTAGGTTTTGCTACATATCTTGGTTATACTGAATGGACGCTTCAGGGAGATAGCGCATGACTTCTGCAACAGCCACTTCTGACAATCAGCCCCGGAAAACGCCTTTGGCGCCGGCAATCTTTATCATCGTGATGTGTGTGTTGTTCAGCATCGGCGCAATTTTCTTTAAACACATGGATCCATACGGCCGCTATCAGGGTGAGTCCCGCCCCGCGGCATTGCAGGAACTGCAGGACAAGGCCGGCCAATAACTTTAGACTTAAGCGATGCTTCGCTTTGCGTTTAAGAGATTACTAACAGCAATACCTACGTTGCTGATTTTGATCGCCCTCGCGTTTGCACTTATTCGCGTAGCACCAGGTGGCCCTTTCGACTCCGAGAAAAAACTTCCTCCTGAAATCGAAGCCAGACTCAACGCCGCCTATCATCTTGATGAACCACTGTGGCAGCAGTTCTTTCGCTATCTGGGGAATATTCTTCAGGGCGATTTTGGTCCCTCGTTTGCCTATAAAGACTTCACCGTTACCGAACTGATCGCGACCGGCTTCCCGGTGTCGCTGAAGATCGGTGTATGGGCCATGGTGGTTGCACTACTTATTGGCGTATCGCTCGGCACATGGGCTGCGCTTCGCCAGAACAAGCGCACCGACCACGCGGTCATGGCAACAGCAATGGTGGGCGTGTCGATCCCTAACTTTGTAGTCGCCCCTCTCGCAATCCTTTTGTTTTCAGTACTTCTGGGCTGGCTCCCGGCCGGCGGCCTGGGGTCCTGGCAGAACCTCGTGTTACCCGTTTGTGCCCTGGCCCTGCCACAGATTGCGTATATCGCGAGGCTCACCCGCGGCAGCATGATTGAAGTGTTGCGGTCGGATTACATTCGTACAGCGAAGGCACAAGGCTTATCAGAGAGAGACATTATTCTTCGCCACGCGTTGAAGCCTGCCATGCTCCCCATCGTTTCTTATTTGGGGCCGGCAACCGCAGCCATTATCACCGGCTCGGTGGTTATCGAACAGATATTCGGTTTACCCGGGCTGGGGCGTTTCTTTGTTCAGGGTGCGTTGAATCGTGACTACACATTAGTGATGGGTGTCGTCGTGTTTTACGGCGTGCTGATTATCCTGTTTAACTTCCTGGTCGATATTGCCTATCGCTGGTTAGACCCGCGGGTGAAGTTGTGAGTCGCTCTTTAACAGCTGATGCTTTCGACACGCTGGTTAAAAATAAAGCAGCGATGACCGCAGTAACTTTAATGGCACTGGTAATCGTGTTGTGTATCGCCGCTCCGCTGCTCTCTCCGTGGAGCATCGATTCAACCGATTGGGACAATATCGTACAGCCCCCGTCGCTCGCAACATCTCATTATTTCGGTACCGATGACGTCGGTCGAGACCTGTTTGTACGCACCCTCTATGGGGGGCGAATCTCTTTGCTGGTGGGGGTTTCCGCCACTTTAGTGAGTCTGCTGATCGGCATTAGCTGGGGTGCAATTGCCGGATATGCCGGTGGCCGGGTAGACCAGATAATGATGCGGTTTGTTGATGTGCTTTATGCGATGCCGTTTATGTTCTTTGTGATTCTGCTGATGGTATTTTTTGGCAGAAACATATTTCTGATCTTCGTAGCTGTGGGTGCGGTTAACTGGTTAGACATGGCGCGTATCGTTCGCGGCCAAACTCTCAGTCTTAAACAAAGAGAGTTTGTCGAAGCGGCGCGCGCCGGTGGTGTATCCAATTTCAATATTATCCGTCGCCATATTATTCCTAATCTTTTAGGTGTCGTAGTTGTCTATGTGACCTTAACGATCCCGCAGGTTATTCTTGTTGAATCATTTTTAAGCTTTCTTGGTTTGGGTGTTCAGGAACCCATGACCTCATGGGGAGCGTTAGTAAACGACGGCGCGGCACTCATGGAAAGCGCACCCTGGGCGCTCGTATTCCCCGCCAGCTTTCTTGCCCTAACGTTGTTTTGTTTCAATTTTGTGGGTGACGGTTTACGCGATGCCCTGGACCCTAAAGACCGCAGCGGTGACGACCAGTGAGTGGGGATGACGTCATTCTCAATGTCAGCGATCTGAGCATTGCATACCCCGGGAAAGGTGGCCTGTTGCCCGTGGTAAACGGTCTCGATTTCACTCTGGGGCACTCTGAAACCCTTGGTATTGTTGGGGAATCGGGTTCCGGCAAAACTCAGTCGGTGCTGGCCCTGATGGGCCTGTTGCCGGATAACGCAGCGGTCTCCGGTAGCGCCCGCTTCGCCGGCCAGGAGCTCATCGGCCTGTCACAACAAGCGCTGAATACGATCCGGGGCAACCGGATTGCGATGGTGTTTCAGGACCCGATGACATCGCTGAACCCTCACCTGACTATCGGGCAACAAATGTGCTTTGTGCTCAAGACGCATCTGGGTTTAACCACAAGAGACGCGACGGCACGCGCTGTAGATATGCTCGACGCTGTGCAGATACCCGAAGCAAAAAAACGCATCAATCAGTATCCGCATGAACTATCCGGTGGCATGCGCCAACGGGTAATGATTGCTTCGGCGCTGTTGTGTAAACCTGAATTGCTAATTGCCGATGAACCGACCACGGCGCTCGATGTGACCGTACAAGCGCAGATACTAAACTTGTTAAAGAGTTTGCAGCAGGATTTCTCCACATCAATTCTTTTGATCACACACGACATGGGTGTGGTTGCAGGAAACTGTGATCGCTTGTTAGTGATGCAATCGGGTAACCGCGTTGAGTACGGCAACGCCGATGACGTGTTCTATTCACCGCAGCACAGTTATACGCAAGCGTTACTGAAAGCGGTGCCTCGTCTGGACGCAGCATCCACCGATTTGAGCCCACCCGAACAGGCTGAAAATCGCCTGAAAGTGGATGATCTGGAGGTCGTTTTCAAGCTCCCCGGCGACGGTATTTTTGCTCCTGATGAGGCCCTAAAAGCCTTACGCGGCATAGGCTTTACGCTAATACCCGGCGAAACCCTCGGGGTGGTCGGTGAGTCCGGCTGCGGCAAATCGACTATGGCCCGTGCGGTACTGCGATTGCTTGAGCCTAGTGCTGGTTCGGTGGACCTGTTGGGTGATGACTTGCTTGAACTCGACGCACGGGAATTGCGTAACCGGCGTACTGATATACAGATCATTTTTCAGGATCCGCTCGCATCGCTGAACCCGCGTATGACGATTGCCGATATTCTTTTAGAGCCGCTTGATACGTTTCCACAGGGCTTAAC
>Ga0070729_10002210_pt1 | contig 25951 bp, 21 predicted proteins | sample tdDd472_FD_66725 | JGI IMG/M metagenome (GOLD analysis project Ga0070729, IMG submission 66725) | Marine sediment microbial communities from the Atlantic coast under amendment with organic carbon and nitrate - tdDd47.2 | ecosystem: Environmental > Aquatic > Marine > Coastal > Sediment | place... | reverse complement strand
GCAGTTAGTGAAGATGGTATTCACTTTTCTCGCTATGCACAAAATCCAATTCTAACGACGGATCAAACGGTCGGCAATCACCCCTTCTTTCAAGGGGCATTATTTCACCAAGATGATACCTATTATTACTTAATCGAATCAGGAAATGGGCGCATCGGAACAGATATTTTCTTATTTACACTAGAAGGGTCGATTTTCGACGGTGACGATACCTCCTCAACAATGCCAGACCGTCCATTTGTATTTAGTTCGCACTATGGTGGCTCGCCTGCTGGGCAATGGGATGTCTCAAATGCTGAAGCCTTCTTTGAACAATATCCTTATTTAGAAACAGAAATTCGGCGAACGGACTATTATAGTTCTTATGTTAATCGAGTGATTCATCGTGAAGTGACAGATGATGTTCCAGCCGATGTATTTAGTGCATCCTTGAATGGTAATTTGCGAGATTATGCACGTCAGGGCTTGATCGCTGACATAACGGATTTATGGGAAGAACAAAGATGGGATGAGGTATTCCCCCCTAGTGTTAAAGCCATGTCTAGCGTAGATGGGAAACAGTATTTTGTTCCACAGGCGATTCAGTGGAATGGTATTTTTTACCGCATTGATGTGATGGCAGAAGCGGGTGTTGATCCTCCAACAACGTGGGATGAGTTACTGACAATTTGTGATGCTTTGAGTGAGGCTGGCATTACCCCTTTTGTCGTTCCTGCGAGTACCACTTGGCCTCCACCAATGGGCTTTTGGTTTACACACATTAATTTGCGCCTGAATGGAGCAGAGTTTCATGAGCAATTGATGGAAGGTCTGGTCTCCTATACCGATGAGCGTGTGAAAAATGTATTTGCTTATTGGAAACAGCTTTTTGAGCATAATTGTTTTGATGAGAATGCATCACGTGTGACATACAACCAGATGGTAACAACATGGAATAATGGTGGAGCGGCGATGAATGCTCATGGAGAATGGCTCTATGAGTTCATTTCTGACGATGCCAAAGACAATACTGGTTTTGTTCGCTTCCCGATTATCGACGAAACGATTCCTTTGGCTGAGCTTGTCCCGATGTATGGGGCATTTATGATGGCTGATACTTCTTACCCTGATGTTGCACGCGCCTTTTTGATTCAGCTAGCAAGTGTTGAATCACAAACATCCAATATGAGAGATTTAAATCGACTACCGAGTAACCTTGATGTTGATCGCAGTCCATTGCGCCAAGTCTATGAAGATGGTTTGCAAATTATCATAGATGCGGAATACATCACGCCCTTAATCGGCTCAAATACTCATCCACAAATCGCAGGGGCATTCTATAGTATTATCGGTGATTTCTGGCGTAATCCTGATGACATAGACAGCTTGCTAAATCGTGTTGAAAAAAATCGGCTGGCTATTTATGGGGATTTGAAACTGAAAGTCTCAAATTGACTCGGTGAATAATCGATCCTGTGATTATCTGTGACCCCGCCTTGAGCAACCACATGGACGCAGGTTCAGTGATTTAACATGATAATCAGTTTCATATGTTGATCAACCGATTTAACCAGTTTCTCGCCAATGTTAAGTAGGTTATGCGAATTCTAGCAATGAGATAACATAGACCAAGATAATGAATCTATATCAACGATAGAACCTGTTCAATTTACCCATGTTCCATCATAGATCCAGTAATGATGGAATATGGTTTTTATATTCGATACATAGCAGATAACGAGCTTGATTCATGGGCGATTAACCCCAAAGCTGTATTGATGATGGCGGACTCTGAGAACGAATAGGATGGCGTGCAAGCAGATAAGGTTTATCAGATGTACTATACAGGTGCATCCTCAAAGGGGGTTATGCAAATCAATGTAGCAAGAGCGATGATAGTATGAAGAAGTAGCATAAATAATTCCCCTAAGATATTACTTTTGACTCGTAAAATAAGTTCCTAGTCGTTGACGTTCAGCTTCAAGGTGATTATATAGGGAATGGCTAAGCTTATCAGGATTCTGTTCAAATATTGCCTTAAAAAGTTCAACATGCTCCAAATGCATTGCCTTAAAATGACTTAAACTAAAATGGGGGACTATACGTGTCATTAGGGTATGTATATTCATCTGGCGATAAATGTCAAGCATTCGTTGAGAACCTCCACGTAAAATAAGGCGTTCATGGAGTTGTTTGTCAAATTCAAGATAATCAAGAATTAAAGTCTGAAAATCTGCCCCACTTGCACTTACAAGTTGATTCATCTCCAATCTAAGAGCTTCGAAGAATAGGTAATCATCGTCATTCAGATATTTATGTAAACACAGCGCAACATATAATTCAAACGAGCTACAGATTTTGTAATTCTCATCTAATTTTTCGATGTCGATTGACGCGATAAATGTGCCTCGGCGCGGCACAATCTCCACCAATCCCTCGAGTTCGAGTTGTTTAAATGCCATCTTAATCGGTGTACGACTAACATGTAGCTGATCTTCCAATTCATTCAGATTTAGACGTTGTCCAGGACTGAGTTCTTGATCAAGAATCCATTTCCGTAGCATCTTATATACCGAGTTGTTTAAACTGGTAGTAGAAATAGGTTGAAGTATTTTTTGGCTATCCAAAGATTACAGCTCGTTCTATGTTCAATAACAACTACTAAGTATAAGCTATCGGAAATCATATCACTAGTCAACATATTGTGCTCAATCTGTGAAAACAATCACAAATTTGACTTTGTCGGTGAATCTCGTTATTCTAACTGAAATTTCAGATTTTAGTTGTTTCAATTATTTGAATAAAACTATTTATGGATTATTTACGGAACTATCACGAATGATCAATCTCCCAGTGATTGTTGGCGTCGGCACGACCAATATTGCTTCGGAACATCAAGGACATACTGTACGTGATTTAATGGCAGAATCGGTTCTTTCTTGCTTAGCTGACGCTGGGTTGCCGAATTTGGATGCAGTTGAACATGGTCTCACCAGCTATGAAAGCGATCACTTCAACTTACAAATGACACTTGGTGCAATCCTTCAAGATACGATTGGCTTGATTCCGAAACCAAATGTGCGTATAGAAGGTGGGGGTGCGACAGGGGCATTAGCACTGCGTACAGCATGGGCGCATATTCAGAGTGGTTTATGCGATTCGATTCTTGTTTATGGATGCGAAAAAAATGGGCGCGGTGTGACCTCTCAGACTGCGAACCAGTTGTTCGCTCTATCAGCAGATGTCGATTGGGAGATGATGATTGGAGGGACATATACTGGCTTTTATGCAGCTATGATGAAAGCACATATGGCAACATACGGTACAACAGAGGAACAGTTTGCCCATGTTGCCGTGCGTAATCGCCGGAATGCTCAATTCAACCCGATTGCTCAAAAGCCAATGAACATAACCCTAGACGATGTTATGGTATCTCGCCCTATTGCAGAACCCTATAAATTACTCGATTGCAGCTTATTAAGCGATGGAGCAGCATGTATCTTACTGGCAACCGAAAAATGGGCACGAGACCACAGCCCAAAATTTGCAAATCGCCCTATTGTTTACTTTTCTGGAACGGGCTGTGGGACAGATACCATGCGCTTAGGTGATCGTTATCCGGATATTACGAATTTTAGAGCTAAACAAGTTGCCTCGCAGCAAGCATATGCGATGGCGAATATTACCATCCCTATCGATCAGATTGATGTCGCTGAGTTATACGACAGTTACAGTGGTGTAGAAATTCAGGCAGTAGAAGATTTAGGTTTCGTGGAACAGGGGAATGGGGGCTATGCAATTGCAGATGGACAATTTGACTTAGATGGTCAACTACCTGTGAATACGAGTGGCGGACTATTGGGCAGAGGAGCGCCTGTTGGAGCAACGGGCATATTACAGGCGATTGAAATCGTCCAGCAGCTTTGGGAGGAAGTCGATCCGAGACGGCAGGTTCAAAATGCCCGCCGCGGCTTAACAGATACCCATGCAGGGATCGCCAGCATTAGCGTCGTAAATATCTTTGAGCGTCAGGATTAATCATGTCGGAGAAAGTCACTAAACTGATTGACATTCAGACAACTTCTAGCACACTCCAAGATGATGATATATGGAGCGCCTTTCGGCAAATTGAGCGCATTACTTTCGAGTTAACCCAGTCTTACAAATATAGTCTAGGAAAATACTCACGCTTCTTTATCCAACTAGAGAATCAGAAATTTCTGGCAACACGATGTGAAAGCTGTGGGAAGGTATATGCCCCACCACGCCCCCTATGTCCAAAGTGCTTACAGGTCACAGGGTGGGTAGAATTATCTGGAGAAGGAACAGTCAAAACATATTCTGTTCTTCACTTTTCGCCAGGAACAAGTGTTGATGTCAATGCATTAGAAACACCATATATTCTCGCTTATGTCCAATTAGATGGTGCGGATACCTTGTTTCCTCATCTAGTTAAAGGAGAATTTGTGGATATTCACATTGGACTGCGTGTTAAAGTGGCATATACAACCACACCTGTCAGTCATCCGATTCACCTCATGTATTTTGTGCCACTGGAGGTCAAATGAGCGTACGTAAACAGAAATTAATCAACCAACCTGAAAACATCTTAAATGAGATGCTCGCTGGTTTTTCAGCAGCCTACAGCGATATTATCCAACTAACCGACAATCAGTTGATTATTCGTACACAGCCAAAACAGCAAGGCAAGGTTGGGCTGGTGATTGGCAATGGAAGTGGACATGAGCCAGCGATGATCGGGTTAATTGGTGAAGGATTATTTGATGTCAACGTTGCAGGGGAGATTTTCACAGCACCTGGACCAGACCGCATCGTTGAAGGTATTAAAGCCGCTGATCGAGGTGCAGGTGTGCTACTATGCGTATCACATCATGCTGGTGACTTAATGAATGCTGAGATGGCACTTGATTTGTGCCAAGCAGAAGGTATTGATAACGTTGAAATGGCCGTTTTATACGATGATATTTCTAGCGCACCTAAAGGACGTGAAACTGAACGACGGGGTACAGCCGGCCTATTCTTTGTCTGGAAGATGCTTGGTGCATATGCTGAAACCAGTGGTGACCTCGCCGCAACCAAAGCGATAGCCGAGAAAATTCGGGATAACACCCGCACACTAGCAATGGCTTTAACATCATGTGCTAGCCCGATTACAGGAGAAGTCATGTTTGAAATGCCAGAAGATGAAATGGAAATTGGTATGGGTGTCCATGGCGAGATGGGGATGGGACGACAAAAAATCGTCACTGCTGATGAAACTATCGACTTAATGTTACCGCCCATAATAGAAGATTTGCCCTTTGTAGCAGGTGATGAAGTACTTGTGATGCTCAACAACAGTGGCAGCATGACACTCATGGAGTTGTTCATCCTCTATCGTCGTGTTGCACAAAGACTTGAGGAAATCGGGATCAATGTTTATAAATCATGGATAGGACCCTACGCGACCACACAGGAAATGGCAGGTTTTGCTCTATCTCTGTGTCGCGTAGATGACCAACTCAAGGTACTTTGGGATGCGCCAGCTAATGGAGCTTATCTGAAACAGCTATGAGCGAAATTACGACTGAACAAGCAATCGGTTTCATATGCGCAATCTCGCATCAGTTAACAGCGCATCGTGATGAACTCAACCAACTCGATTCAGCATTGGGTGATAGTGACCATGGAACTAGTATCAGCACTGCATTTGAAGTTGCCGTTAAGACGATTACTAGTATTGATCATCCGACCTTGGATGATGTGTGGAAAACAACCGCAACCGTCTTGCTAAATCGCATGGGAGGAGCATCGGGTGCATTATTTGGCACATTTTTCTTAAAAGGTGTTAGGTTTACGAAAGATAAAAAGAGTTTATTTAAAGCAGATATGGATGAAATTTTACAAGCGGGCTTGGAGGGCGTTAAACAGCGCGGTAAATCTGATGTTGGTGATAAGACTATGATTGATGCGCTTCAACCAGCAGTGAAGGCATTTATTACAAGCGACAATTTAAGCGATGGTTGGCAGCAAGCGGCACTCGCAGCCCGCTATGGAGCAGAATCGACGACAGGACTAGTCGCCAAACATGGACGTGCCAAATTTATCGGTGAGCGCGCAATAGGACATCAAGATGCTGGCGCAACAACCATCGCCCTCATCATTGAGGGAATACGGGATTATTGGGAGGAACAAACGAATGGCAAAACATAAATTACGGGTGGGCTATATTGGCACATCGATTTCATCTTATTTTGGTGGGGAATACAATCAACGTCCCCGTGCCATTGCCGGATTGGAAAAGCTAGCCGAAGAGCTAGATTTTCAGCTCATTGCTGTACACGATGAAGTCATGACTGAAGAAGGTTCGGTACGCGCTGCTGAATATCTAAAGGATAATGAAGTTGACTTTCTGCTATTGCAGACTGCTGCTTGTAGTATGGGTGAACAATTACTGCCATTAGTTAAAGTCGCACCGCGTATGGGCATCTGGGCGACACCTGATCCCGAACAAGAAGGCGAAATAAAGATTCACTCAGTTGTCTCCATGAGTCACTTTGCCTCAATTATGAAACGTTACCTCAAACATGAGAATATTCCTTTTAAATGGTTTTATGGACATGTCGAAACGGAAGAATTCCAGACACGATTTGCCGTAACCATTCGTGCCCTAACTGCATTCAAAAATATGGAACGTTCCAGAATTGGCTGGATTGGTAATCTATCACCGGGCTTTAATGATATGATTTTTGATGAGCGCTTATTGCGCAGTCGTTTAGGCATTGCCGTCCTACCGCATGAACTTGCAGAACTGGTCGAACGCGCCAAAGGATACGATCCTGAACCTGTAAGCGCAACCGTCAATGAGATTAAGTCCGTTGCCCGTGAAATCACCGTAACTGAAAATAGTGCGTTCGATCGCGTGACCCGTGTCTATCTGGCACTACGCGATATGGCAATGGAATACAATTATGACGCGCTTGCTGTGCAGTGTTGGCCCAACTTTCAATCATACTTTAAGATCGCACCCTGTATGGCATATAGCTGGTTAGGTAGTGAAGATGGTATTGCTGTTTCGTGTGAAGGCGATGTTTTAGGTGCAGCAAGTATGTATCTTCTCAATGTGCTGACTGGTAAAAAAGGTTCATCTACCCTGCTCGATATGACCGCCCTCGATCCTGAAACGAATGCGATGTTGATGTGGCATTGTGGTGTATCACCGAGGCATTTCTCCAATGATGATGGTATTAAATGGGTTGATCATGTGACATTAGGCCGCAAAGGGAACGACGGCCCTTATGGCGTTTCGGGTGACCAGATTTTCGCGGCACAAGAAACAACCGTCAGCTATATCGGTGACGATGGCAGCAGTTTGCTAGTAGTTCATGCCGACATTATCAATCATAAGAAAAAAGGATTTGATGGTACACGAGGTTGGTTCTCACACTTTGAACTAAACAAGAAGCCAATCAATCTGATGGATTTAATCAACACGCTAACTGTGCGTGGACACGAACATCACTTTGCAGTTGGCCAAGGGGATGTAACTGACGAACTCATGGAATTTGCAGCATGGAGAGGAATGCGGCTTATTGAACACATCCCGCAAGCCAATTACCTTCAACTCGAAGGGATTAATGTTTAGGGATAGAACTCTCATTTTGATGGGAGATATTCAAAATAATGTTTAAGAAATAATGTTTAAAGGAAAAAAACATGCTAAAAAAACTTTCACTTATTTTTTTGATCTTGTTGGTTACATTATCATTATCTGGGAATGTAATTGCGCAAGATGACATGGAAATGGAACCCCCTCCTGGGTTTGAAAACTGGGATGAAGTAATTGCTGCTGCTGATGGGACGACAGTCAACTGGTATCTGTGGGGTGGCTCCGATGCCATCAACGAATTCGTTGATACAACTTATGGTATTCCGCTGAAAGAAGAATTCAACATCACGCTTAATCGTGTGCCATTGGCAGACACTGTCGATGCAGTCAATCAAGTACTGAGTGAAGCCGAAGCAGGTGTTGAGGGTGATGATGGCTCGATTGACCTAATCTGGATTAATGGCGAAAACTTCTTCACGCTCAAACAAGCTGATTTATTGTTTGGTCCATGGGCAGAAACCATTCCAAACAGTACCCTCGTCGATTGGGAAAATCCTGCTCTAAACCTTGATTTCGGTCGCCCAGTCGAAGGTTACGAAAGTCCATGGTCAGGCGCTCAATTCCACTTCATTTATGATTCAGCACGTATGAGTGAAGACGACTTGCCACGTAGTTATGCTGAATTAACAACATGGATCGAAGCAAATCCTGGACGTTTTACTTACATCGCTCCCGGGCCCGGCGCATTTCAAGGTACACGTTTCGTAAAACAGGTACTCTACGAAGTCAGCGGTGGGCAGGAACAATGGGTTGGTGATTTCAACCAAGAATTGTATGACGAACATGCTCCTACTATGTGGGAAATGCTAAATAGTTGGGAAAGCAACCTGTGGCGTGGTGGTGAAACCTATCCCACAAACGTCAATGAATTACATGAACTCTTTGCTAATGGTGAAGTTGACTTCACAATCACGCAGTCAGTTGCTGGTGCAGGGCCTGCAATTGAGGCTGGTCAAATCCCACCCACAAGCCGCGCCTTTGCATTTGATGACAATATGATTGGTGATTTTAACTATGTCGCTATTCCATTCAACGCACCGAATAAAGCTGCGGCAATGATATTGGCAAACCTGATCCTCCGTCCGGATCGTCAGGCAAAACAAGTCGTACCCGAAAGTGGATTTGGTTTGAGCTTTGCAATTGATGTAAGCCGTGTGGAAGATGAAGATGCATTGGTAGCATTGGATGAGGCAATCAATAGCCTTGGCGAAGCCGCTGCCGACCCTGCCGAGCTTGCAGCATCCTTAGTATCGGACATTGCCGCAGAATATCAGACTCTAATCGAATCTGATTGGGAAGCGAATGTGCTTCTAGACTGATTCTAATCGTTTTCTGCGATGCTTTTATAGATATGCTGGATGGGCGGTAACACGTCTGTTCGGCATATTACCCAACATAACATCTGAAAATTAAGGACGATCTATGCAGTGGGAACGCTGGCGCATTCCTATAATGTTAGGACCAACTCTAGCAGTTATCATCATCTTATTCATTGGTGGATTGCTCTATGGTTTGTTACAAAGTCTGGGCTGGAATCCGAGGATTGGTAGCGTCGATCTTTCCTTTGATGCCTATCTCAGCATAATGACATCTGAACGCTATGCGGAACAATTTTGGTCGGGGTTGTTGCTAACTATCTGGGTCAGCTTTGCGAGCACTTTCTTTTCGGCAGTCATTGCCATAATTGGTGCTTTGCTTATCCGCCAGACCCGCTATGGCAAGCCCGTTTCAACATTTTTATTCCAACTTAATTTGCCGATTCCGCATGTTGTAGCCGCCATAGGGATTCTGTTTTTGTTTTCTCAGAGTGGCTTGTTATCAAGAATCGGGGCAGGAACCGGATTGATTGGTTCGCCATCAGAATTCCCCGTTCTTGTCCGTGACCGCTTCGGTGTAGGAATAATTCTTGCTTATATTTGGAAGGAAGTTCCATTTATTGGCATTATCGTACTGGCAATATTACAATCGCTTGGTGAGGATTATGAAGATATAGCCGCCACATTGGGTGCCAACCGCTGGCAACGTTTTCGTTATGTTATTCTACCATTGATCATGCCAGGTCTTCTATCCGCTTCTATCATCGTCTTTACATTCACTTTTGGTTCATATGAAGTACCTGCAATTTTGGGTGTTCGTTCGATACGAATGTTGCCTGTAATGTCACTCGATTTTTTTCGTAATCCCGATTTGAACGCTCGCTCCGAAGGCATGGCGATGAGCATGGTAATTGCGGGAATAGCACTCTTAATGGTTCTTATCTATATGTGGATTAGTCGTCGTTCGGTGCGGAGAGATTAACATGGTTCCCAATAACTCAACCATTCTTACGCAAGATCGTCGTGCACGAGTTGCCACACTTTTTCGCAATGCAGCACTGATACTATTGCTGCTTGGTCTTATATTACCTTTCGCCGCTTTTATTATCAATTCACTAGCGTTCCGTTGGTTTTATCCGCAGTTAGTCCCAAACGAGTGGAGTTTGGAAGCATGGAATAGTGTACTGAATGACGATTTATTCGAGGCATTTTATAACAGTGTTGTCATTGCAGTTGGTGTAACTATTGTTTCCATTATTATCGGTATTCCGGCTTCCCGTGCGATGGGACTCTACCAATTTAAGGGTAAGCGTTTTGTCGAATTTCTAATTCTCGCGCCGACCATTGTGCCGGGTATTGCTGTCGCAATGGGATTAAACATTAACTTCTTGCGCTGGAATCTTGCTGGCGAGATATTTGGTGTTGGTCTGGTTCATCTTGTACCTGTAATGCCGTATGTGGTGCTAACACTATCCGGTGTGTTCGCTAACTATAATCCAGAGTACGAACAACAGGCGCGTACCTTGGGCGCAGGTCCTATCCGCACTTTCTGGTATGTGACGTTTCCGGCAATTTTCCCTGGTCTGGTTGTTGCCAGCTTATTCGCCTTCCTTGTGTCGTGGAGTCAATATATCCTAACATTCTTGATCGGCCAGGGACGGGTGATCACTATGCCCGTCTTATTATTTACGACTATTCCGGGTGGTAAAAATCCTAATATTGCGTCCATGTCACTGGTATTTATCGCACCTGCCGTCCTCATTTTATTACTATCGTCACGCTATTTATCAGGAGAATCCAATACAGTTGGAGGTTTTGGACAGGTATGACCCACGTAATTCTCGACAAAATACAAAAAGTATATCCCGGATCTATAACACCAGCAGTTGATGATTTTTCACTGGACATACCGACAGGTAAGCTCGTGGCATTTTTAGGTCCGTCTGGATGTGGCAAAACAACGACTCTTAAGATGATCGCTGGATTGATCAACCCAACAGCCGGACGCATCACATTTGATGATGAAAATATTCTGCCAATACCGTCAGAAAAACGCGGTGCAGTGATGGTCTTCCAAAATTATTTACTGTTCCCCTATATGTCCGTTGGTGACAATGTTGGCTTCGGATTAAAAATGCGGGGTGTTGATAAAAATATCATCCAACAGAAAGTCCACCAAATGCTGGAGTTGGTTAAGCTCCCCGATATTGTTAAACGTCGTCCGGCACAATTATCTGGAGGACAACAACAGCGGGTCGCCCTTGCTCGTGCCCTGATTACAGAGCCACGTGTGCTTCTGCTTGATGAACCACTTAGTAACTTAGATGCTCACTTACGTGATGAAATGCGCGACTTGATCCTCACTATCCAACGTGAGCTAAAAGTTACAACGGTATTTGTTACACATGATCAAGAAGAAGCCGTTCTTCTTGCAGATCAGATTGCACTAATATTTGATGGTCTATTGCAACAATATGTGTCTCCAGCCGAATTTTATCAACGGCCTATTTCTGAAAGAGCCGCGCGGTTCTTTGGGGGAGTGAATTTCATTCCGGCACAACGGCACAATGGCTCGATTAAAACAAATATCGGTGAATTCCATTTTGATGCAACACAGAGTGAAACAGCCCCAACAGGAAATACCATGTTAACCATTCGCCCCGAACAAATCCGCCTCAATGATGGTAGTCCAACCAATGTTATCAAAGGACGTGTTCGCGAATGTATTTATGTCGGTACTTATACTCGCTACAAAATACTGATCGGTAGTCACGAAGTTGAAGCAATTCGTGGCGCAGACTTACCGGGTTTAATCAATGTCGGTGATGAAGTTGATGTCCACTTTCCATCAGATAGGATTTGGATTGTCCCTCAAAGCTAGCAATGCAATGATCCTTCCACTCAATCTGCATCAAAAACAGATGGTGGGAACAATCTGGATAACATACTGTCTGTTCTATCTTGGTCGTGTCAATATCAGTGTAGTATTGCCAACATTAGCGATTTTCTTGAACGCAAGTCGGGCAGAAGTGGGGACATTAGGCACCGTGTTTTTCTGGGTCTATGGTATTGGACATTTCATCAATGGCGAGATTGGAAGCCATATCAGTCCCTTTTGGATGGTTAGTTTTGGGTTACTGACAATTGCAATTGTGAATATTGCTTTTGCATTCCAAACATCCCTGATCATCATGTTGCTATTATGGAGTATCAACGGAATTGCACAATCAGCAGGTTGGGCACCTATGTTCCGTATTCTAGCCGAACGTCTCGACAAATCACAGATAAAACAGGTATCCACCATCATGCCCTTCAGCTATGTTACCGGAACGGCAATTACATGGATATTCATCAGTATTATCTCGGTAAATGGTAATTGGCAGATTGCTTTCTGGCTTCCAGGAATTCTAACTCTGGGGGTCTTTGTGTTCTGGTGGAGATATCATATTGACGCGCCTCCAACGACTTCACACGGCTTTCGATTAGGCGACATCGCATCCGAGATACGAACAATCTGGTTTGCGCTGGTATCAACGGCAATGGCTGGCTTTGTTTTCAACGGCATCATAATCTGGTTACCAACTTATATCTTAGATACTGGGCTTGTTGGTGAAAGTTGGATTGGCATTGTTGCAGCCATATTGCAGTTTATTGCTATGATCGGACTTGTATTAGCACGTATCTGGGTCATACGCACCAATCAGGTTTTCGTAATTACTGTGCGATTACTTAGCATCACGGCTGTGGCACTATTCTTGCTTGTCTTCACGAGCGGCATTCCCTCACTCCTGATCATAATGGTTGCACTCATCGCCCTCAATGGTGCATTTGGATTGGTCGTTAGTGCGATTCCGTTGATTTTATCTCCGCCAGGACGTGCTTCATCAATCACAGGAACAATCAATATGATGTCTAATTTTTTCGGTGGAATGGCAGGCTTCACTATTGGGGGGCTAGTCGAATCAAGCGGATGGCAACCTGTTTTTGGCTTATGGGCACTCATTCTACTATCGGCTTCGATCTTAATCTGGTTCAAACGCGACGAAGAAACAAAAAAGCAAAGGAACGAATCATGACAAATACCTCACCCTTGGCAGGTTTGAAAGTTATTGACCAAACACAGGCACTTGCGGGTCCTTATTGTGGAATGATGCTGGGTGATCTAGGTGCTGATGTTATTAAGATAGAACGCCCCGGAGTAGGTGATCAATCACGCCAGTGGGCTCCTCCCTATATTGGTGACCAGAGTTGTTACTATCTTGCAGTAAATCGCAACAAACGTGGCATTGCCCTGAATATTCGATCGGACGAAGGACGAGAAATTATTTACAAGCTCGTCAAAGATGCGGATGTATTTATGACCAACCTCGCAACGGCTGAATCACTGCAAAAATACGGCATCGACTATGAGACGCTGCATGAGATCAATCCATACCTTATATATGCATCAATCAGCGGCTATGGCCGTACAGGTTCGCGCGCAGGGCAACCGGGCTATGACCTTGTTTCACAGGCAGAATCTGGCACGATGGCAATCACAGGCGAGGTAGATGGCACACCAATGCGCTTCCCTACCCCTATCGCTGATATGACCTGTGGATTGTTTACGCTTGTCGGCATCCTAGCTGCCGTCAATGCCCGTCATACCACAGGCAAAGGGCAGTTTATCGACAGCTCATTGCAAGAGGGGCAGATGACATGGCTTGAAAACTACGCGGGAGAATTTTTTGCAGATGGTAAAGACCCACCCCGTCGCGGCAATCGACATCCACAAGTTGTTCCCTACGAGGCGGTACAGGGAAGTGACGGAGATTGGTTTATTTTAGGTGTTGGTTCGGATAATATTTGGCATTCATTCTGTAAATATGTAGGGCGAGAAGAACTCGCAAGTGATGAGCGTTTTAAGACCAATGCCAACCGCATCAGTAATTATCAGACCTTGATACCGACAGTGCGGGACATTATCCGAAAGAAATCATGCGATGACTGGCTTAATGAACTACGTCAAGTAGGTGTTCCTTGTGGACGCATCAATACGGTCAAAGAGGCACTAACTGATCCACATGTCATCGAGCGTGGCATGATTATTGAATTAGATCATCCAATGTTAGGGATAGTCAAATCGCTGGCAACCCCTGTTCATTTATCCGATACACCTCTTATTTATCATCGCCACCCACCCATCTTGGGCGAACACACAGATGAAGTTGTGCGGGAACTGGGCTACTCACAGGAACAAATTGAGCTAATGCATCAACAAGGAGTAATCGGATGACCTATCTTGACCGCTTTCCAAAACTATCCAATGATGAATATGAATGGATATTGCGTATCCCAAGAGAGCGTGTTCGCTGTGTGATTGATACTGACACCCGTAACGAAATTGACGACCAGTTTGCACTGGCATGGGCTTTATTATCACAGGACATGTTGCAAATTGAGGGTATTTATGCTGCACCATATTCGTTTCGTAATCGCCTCGACGAACTCCGTAAAGCCGATCGGATTCGTACTGGTAGTGAAACAGCCAGCAAAGATGATCTGGTACTTGCTCGACGCTATTCGAGACAACTTGATCGGTTGAACGCAAAAGGCGTGAACATTTATACCGATGTCGAAATTGATCCACAACATATCACGATGGTTACACCGGATGTCGGCATGGAAAAAAGCTATCAAGAAATATTGCTCGTTTGTGACAAAATGAAGATGGATTTTACGGACAACGTGTATCGTGGTTCAGATCAATACCTTGAATCATACGATACACCCGTTCAAAGTGAAGCTGTGGATCATCTCATAGACATAGCAAAAACGGCATCACCTGATAACCCACTATATATTGCTGCAATTGGTGCACCAACTAACGTAGCATCTGCACTGCTCATTGCACCGGAGATTATACATAACGTCGTTGTTACATGGACAGCAGGCTATCCAACCATAGTAACTGATGTGTTTCAAGAATCATTCAACATGGAACAGGATATGCTTGCGTCACAATTGCTATTTGATAGTGGTGTACCAATGGTTTATTTACCCGGTTTCCATGTTGGCGCGCAATTAGGGCTCTCATTGCCAGAAATGGAAACATGGGTCAAAGGCAAAGGAAATATTGGTGACTATTTATACTGGTTGTTCACGAATAATCCACACTATCCATTTCAAGGGATTGACGATTATTTCGCACGAACATGGATTATATGGGATTTAATCAATTTTGCTTGGTTAATGAAACCCGATTGGGTTCCCTCTTATCTGACGACTGCACCTTATCTAACGGATGATCGCAGGTGGCAACGTAGAGAACAACCGCGTCATCTAATGCGCGAGGCACTCGACATCGATCGGGATGCCATCTTCCGCGACTTTTTCTCTAAATTAGATATTCATAGTCGATCCTAAGTGGTGCATAGCGATGACTAAAGAGCTATCCATCGGCAAATATCGTGCATTACAGCAAGCAAGTAACTCACACTCGATCTTTACAATTCTTGCCATTGATCATCAAGATTCACTACGGCATGCCTTACACCCTGAAAACCCGCTAGCTATTTCTGACGAGCAGTTAGTTAATTTTAAAATGCAAGTGGTAACATCGCTGTGGGGAGAGATTAGTGGTGTATTGCTTGATCCGATGTATGGTGTAGCCCAGATAATAACGGCGGGGTTGCCCGCATCAGTTGGACTCCTTGCCGAGCTGGAAAAAGCTGATTACAAAATGGAGCCATTACCCCTTGCCGTTGATATACGTCCCGAATGGAGTGTAAGCAAAATTAAGCGAATGGGAGCTAATGGGGTCAAGTTGTTTTACTATTATGATTCTGATGACCTAGAATTATGCAAACAACAAGATAAGACTGTCCGTGAAACAGCGACTTATTGTACACGGTATGATATTCCCCTGTATGCCGAACCTATTGTGATCAATGCCACAGGTAATAATCGTACACAAAAAATCATCCGAGCGGCTCAAAAAGCCGAACAACTGGGTGCAGATATCGTCAAGCTCGAATTCCCGTTCAATGTATCACAACAAAGCAATCCACGCCTGTGGCAATCAGCATGTGCGGAGTTGACCAACAGCATAAGTATCCCATGGGTATTGCTTAGCGCTGGTGTTGAGTTTGAAGTTTTTTGTCAACAGGTTGAGGTTGCCTGTTCTGCCGGAGCCAGTGGATTTATTGTCGGGCGTGCTGTGTGGGGGGATGGATGTAGACTTCAAAGTGTATCTGAACGTCTCGACTGGCTAATTACAACAGGTGTCGCACGTATCCGACAGTTATCGGAAATAGCTAGAGATAATGCTGTTGCTTGGACAGAAATGTACCATCCCCCATCTGTCACCGTTTCGTGGTATGCCGAATATCCAGATTTCAGTTGAGATAGAAAGAGTTGATCATGACACAACAAGCCACTATCACGCTTAATCCAGATCACCTTATCGGAGAAGTCCATGATCACCTATATGGAGCAAACTTAGAACATATCGGTCAAGGTATCTATGGCGGTATCTGGGCAGAAATGTTGCGCGATCGTAAGTTTGCTGGCCATGATCATATGTACACTGATGCCAGCGAAGGATTGCATAATATTCATCCAAGCATTGGTGTTGTTGTACCATGGGAAGCCAATAACCCACACTATGAGCATGTGATATATACACATGACAATACGACCTACTATACCGGAAAACAATCTCAACGCATCAGCATCAGACAGGTTGATGGTCAATTGCACGGTGTTAAGCAGGTAGGCCTCTATTTAGAAGCCAATCACAGTTATGATGTACGAATCGTCATTAAAGGTACAGGACAAACCATCAATATACAGCTAGGCAATGAAATATGGCAGGTGTCGTCCGCAAGCGAAGACTGGCAGACATATCAACACACATTGACGACCCATACAGCAATTCCAAATGGAGAGTTCAGTATTTCAATAACTGAAGGAACGCTCTGGATCGGTTGCGCATCAGTTATGCCGTCAGATGCCATCAAAGGATTTCGTGCAGATGTGATTAGCGCACTCAAAGATTGGTCTCCAACACATCTTCGCTGGCCTGGTGGTAATTTTGTTTCAGCCTATCACTGGCCGCAAGGCATAGGTGATCGTGATAAACGCCCTGCATATCTTGACCCTGCATGGTCACTATGGGAATCGAATGATATGGGGACAGACGAGTTTATCGATCTTTGTCATTTGATCGGAGCCGAACCTGTGCTAACGATCAACATGGGTGATGGCACAGTTGCAGAAGCAGCAGCATGGGTTGAGTATTGCAATGGTGACCAATCAACATTATCTGGTGCAATGCGTGTCCAAAACGGATATTCAGATCCTCATAATGTCCGAGTATGGTTCGTCGGAAACGAACAATTTGGTAACTGGCAAGTTGGGCATATCGATGCCGAAACTTATGCTAACAAATATCTTGAATTTGCATCGGCAATGCGGCAAATTGACTCAGAACTTACACTGATTGGTGTGGGGGTACCGGTCACATTATATGGGCATTGGAATGAACAGGTGCTTCGTATTGCAGGTGATGCAATGGATCAGCTAAGTTTGCATTATTATTCTATTCGCACCGAAAAGTGGGATACACCACCCTCCCCTGAGCACCTCTTTCTGCCAAAGATTGCTGCATCGTTTGAGGTTGCCCAAATGCTTGACGATACACTAGCCATTATGGATCAATTTTCACATAGACCGTTGCTACTTGCATTTGACGAATGGAATACATACTACGGTGCAAAGTCACCGGACTATATCGAGGACTACAATTTAGCCGATGCTCTATATACAGGTGCACTTATGAATGCCTGTATACAGAGAGCCGACCGCATTAAATTCAGTGCGATTTATCATCTTATAAATGCAATGGGTTGTTATTTGGTAGCCCCCCTCTATGAGTGGCAATCTGTTAACTTAGGACGTGGAGGCGCGTGGGTGCCTGTTTCTTCTGAGGATAATGCAATTGCACCGGAAGTCATTAAAATGCCAACGACGCTTGTCCTAGAATTAATGACAAAATATCGAGGCCAACATGCCATTGGTTGCCAGGTGGTTTCTCCCACGTTTTCTAGCCCATCAGCCGGTAATCTCCCTGCTTTTGAAGCCATACCAACCGTTGATGCATCTGCAACCATCGACAAGGATACAGGTCAAATCTTTGTATCCATCGTGAATCGGGATGTTAAATCGGCAGTGAAGATTAACCTTGAAGGTGTTACAGGAATTAGCAAAAAGACGGTCTATCTAGTTACAGGGGATAGCCCGATTTCAACCAATACATTCGAGAATCCTGATACAATTATGATTAAAGTTCAGGATGAACAGTCTGAAAGTATGGTGATACCGCCTCATACCTATGCCATGTTAGTGCTACAACTTTAGATACTAATCTATAACTCTAATTCACTTAAGCCTTTTGCAACATTTACTCCTTAAGCTTCTACCATGTAAGTTCAAATGGTATGATCTGGAGTCGCCCTTGAAGCACATATGGTATTGGATTCGCAATCGTTTCAAAACAGTCAGTGCAATTATCGTCTGGCTAATCATATTGATATTAGTTCGTCAATATATGCAAATAAACAACTTAACTTTTGATGAATTAACCGATCAACTCGCGACATTACTGACAGGTACATGGTATGGTCCGTTATTATATATTATTGTTTATATCTTTCGTCCACTCATACTGTTTCCGGCATCTCTATTAACGTTGCTCGGTGGAAGTGTTTTTGGATTGTTCCCTGGCAGTCTGATTGTGCTGGTCGCGGGTACACTTTCATCGATCATCCCTTATGGAGCAGGTTGGGCACTAAGTAATACAGATACTAGTGTAGCTCAATCAGAAGGTCGGTTCAAACGATTTGTCGCGATGCTCAAGAACAATCCATTTCAAGCTGTATTAATCATGCGTCTGTTGTATTTGCCGTATGATGCTGTGAGTATCCTTGCAGGCAGTTTAAGGATTAATTTTGCAGTGTTTATGGTGGCAACAGCTGTTGGCAATATCGGCGGGACACTGGCGTATGTTGGGATTGGCGCATCAATTCAGGGTGATATTTCATCTGGTGAAATTTCTTTTGATCCCAATATATTACTTTTCTCACTAATTATCCTAGTCATCGGATTAGGGCTTTCTCGTATTATTAATCGATCTACAATCGGACAATCCACACAGCAGGATATAACACAATGATTGATGTCTACGATTTAATTGTAATTGGTGCTGGATCAGCAGGTTTAACGGCAGCAGCATTTAATGGCGAACTCGGCAGAAAAGTTGCTGTTATTGAACGTGAGCAAGTTGGCGGTGATTGCACGTGGTCGGGCTGTATGCCAAGCAAGGCACTGTTACATATCTCTAAAATTGCTCATAGTGTTCGCACAGCATCGGACTTTGGGATTATATCCAGTCACCCAGAAGTCGACATGACAAGAGTACATGCTTATGTGCAGGGGGTTGTTCAAGAAGTCTATCAGCACGAAACACCCCAAAAAGTAAGTGAACGCGGAATTGAAGTTGTCTTGGGAGATGCACGCTTTATCGATGATCATACAATTCAAGTGGGTGACCGCATGATGAATGCCAAAAAGTTTGTCATTGCAACCGGAGGTAGACCAACTGTACCACCCATTCTCGGACTTGATACTGTATCCTACAAAACCAATCGTAATTTCTTCGATAACGATCGACTACCCGATCATCTTTTGATCATGGGTGCTGGACCGATTGGAATGGAAATGGGGCAGGCATATCGACGACTGGGTGCAAATGTGACTATTATTGGTGAACTAATCATGCAAAATGATGAACCCGAAGCTGTGCAGGTGATCCGGCAGGTATTTGAAGATGAGGGTATTACAATTATTCAATCACTGGTTACGGAAGTCGGAAAAGAAGATGAACTAATATGCTTGACGTTGCAGAATGGAAATACAGTCAGTGGTGACATGTTATTGGTCGCAGTTGGCCGCGCACCAAATGTAGAGTTGGATTTAGAAAAAGCCAATGTAGAATATTCAAATCGTGGCATTCCTGTAAATGATAAGCTGCAAACCAATATCCCCCACATTTATGCTATTGGTGATGTCACAACAGGTGCAAAATTTACACATTATGCAGGGTTTCAGGGATCTATTGTTGGTCGGAATGTGTTGTTACCTTTTGGCAAAGCAAGTGGTATACCCGATTATGTTCCTTGGGTGACTTTCACAGACCCGGAAGTAGCCCATGCAGGATTAACAGAAGCACAAGCACGCGATATTCATGGTGATAGCATAAAAACTTATTTGTTTCCTTTATCCGAAGGAGACCGGTCAATTGCAGAACATGATATTGAGGGTTTTATTAAATTTGTCTATCAAGGCACCAGCAATATACTTGGCGTAACGATAGTCAGTGATCGTGCAGGTGAAATGCTACTCGAATATCAACTTTTAATCGAAAGAAAAATCAGTGTACGCGATATGATTAGCGTAATTCATGCATATCCAACTTATTCTGATATAACGAAAAAAGCATTATCAAAGTTGATGATACAAGAATTGATGTCAAGTTACGTCGGCAAGATAGCACAGAAAGCAGTCAAACTTCTACCATGATGGACAAATCTTTACGTCAGATAAAGGATCAGACACTTCAACCCGTTGTGAAGAAATTGGGTGGCAGGTGGCATCCGACGACCCTGACAGCGATCGGAACTCTCTTTGCTTTACTAGCTGCCTTGTCTGCCTTTACAGGATTTTATAGTCTTGGATTATTATTCTGGATTATGAACCGTGTACTGGATGGGCTTGATGGAGCTTATGCTCGTATCTGGGACAAGAAGTCCGATCTCGGTGGCTATCTAGATACGTTGAGCGATTTTCTTGCCTATACAATCATTCCATTTGGATTTGTTCTAAACGATCCAACCATAGGAAAACTCATTATACTTACGTTCTTGTTCGGGACTTTTTATATCAATGCTGCGGCATTTATGTATTTGGCAGCTATATTGGAACGCGAATCGGCTGACAATGAGAATAAACTAACCTCTCTTCAAATGCCAAGAGGTATTATTGAAGGCGGTGAGGCAATCATATTTTTCTGCTCATTCTTCCTGTTTCCAAACTACATTGCTATCTTGTTTACAGTATTGGGGTTGCTTGTTATCGCTACAACATGCCAACACATTTTGTGGAGTATTAAGAATTTAAACTAACATAACATCAGCTTGGATAAATTGTTGTAAAATAGGTATATCATCCTGAATGATAAACGACTTTTTAGCTGTTGTAGGCAACAAGAGCAACAAAATGATATATTCGCATTTGCACAGGAATGGATGAATTATCTAATAGCCTCTCGTTTCAAGTAAATCGTTGTTGCGGTACACATAAGTGGAATTATGTGTTCATCACAGATTGAAGGGGTAGAATCGCACCTACTACCCCACTCATTTTTATAACTTTCTCAAAACTCATCAGTTTGTGGATTGGTGTGTGTTTTTTGTAGCACTACATGTTTTTATTATGCGAGTTCCGCGCCCTTTGAGTTTTTTAAGTCACTGCATAGCTAATCTGCTGTCATGCATGTATATTTTCTCTAATTACCGCCTAATATCACCAATATTATCAAAAAATACTACTGTTTTTTGATATATATATTCAAAATGATTATAAATAGTTGACAACACAACTCTAATTGGATATTTTATGTGTATATCGAGTAAATATACATAAATCCTATGACTTATACAAATGAGCAGTTGGCACTACAAATTATTTATAGTTCTACTTCAACTACACGCTCAGACTTAATCAAACAGCTTGGTTTAAGTCAAGCAACGGTTATGCGCTTGGTTAACGATCTCATAGAACAAAATTATATTACTGAAAACGATCCGAGTCCTTCTAATAACACAAGAGGTCGACCATCATCTATTTTACGAATCAATCCCGAATATGGTGTCGTTGTAGGTGTTGAACTAGGTCGAGATACGTTGGTTATCTCATTTATATCTGCGGATGGTACTCTCCTCAACACAGTTGAACCTACCGACGTACCTGAATTTCTCCCTACAATCGAGACAATAGATAACTTGATTGAGATCATCTTCCGTGAACTAAATTTGCTTAATCTCCCTAGTAAAAACATTATTGCAGTCGGACTCGCCGTACACGATCTTGTAAGCTCTAATGGGGAATGGGTAACATGGCAACAAGTATTTGATGATCCTTTTCCTGTTCAAGAGTATCTAACATCAAAACTCAATATACCTGTTAAAGTAGACGACATTTCGCGTGCATTCGCATTAGCAGAACACCGTTTTGGTGGTGGTCGAAATCAAGCAGATATGATCTATTTATTTGTTGGTAGGAGAGGCGTTGGTTCAGGTATATTCGTAAACAATCAGGTGCTAAAAAGTACTCTAGGAATCTGTGGTGAAATTGGACATGTGATAGTAGAAAATAATGGGGAATTATGCCAATGTGGCAATCATGGATGTCTTGAAACTGTTGCAACTTATGAAGCAATTATTTCTCGTGTTCAAAATCGTATTGATGCCGGTGTCGTATCGTCACTATCAAATATCGACAACTTAACTTTTTCCGACATCTGCCATGCTTATACACAAGGAGATAAAGAAGCAAATATTGCCCTCAGTCAGCTTTCTATAGATTTATCTAATGCCCTTACAAGCACAATTAGCATTCTTGGTTCAACTCATATATTAATTGGTGGAGACCTTCGGAATGCCGGGCCTGCTTTTCTAGATGATATAGAAAGGGTTTTACGTATGCAATTAATCCCCGGGCTCGCTCATCGTATTTCTGTATGTTATGCCGAGTTGCCAAATTACGCAGGGTCATGGGGAGCAGCAACTTTTGCGTTAGATGATCTATGGATAAACAGTGAGTTCTTAAAGACTGTGGTCTAGTACATATAATTTTATTAGCAATTCTTTGCTAGGAGGAATATTGTGTCAGAAGAATTAGCAATTCTTGGTGGAAACAAAACACGTCAAGAAGCATACCCAAGTTGGCCCATTCATGATGATCGTGAGGTTGAAGCTGTCACACGAGTTGTCCGATCGGGTAATTGGGGTGGCTATCCCTACCCAGGACCAGAAACAAAAAAGTTTATTGACTCCTTTCTAAAACTTCAGGGTGGAGATTATGCAGTAGCAATGATGAACGGTACGCTGACGTTGGAAGTGGCATTAAAAGCCGCTGGTATTGGATGGGGTGATGAGGTTATAGTCCCAGCACTTACATTCCAAGCGACTGCATCAGCCGCCATTTCAGCAGGTGCAACACCTGTCATTGTTGATATTGACCCTGAAAATTACTGCATTGATCCGAAGGCAGTAGAAGCGGCAATTACAGATAAAACAAAGGCAGTCATACCAGTACATTTAGGCGCACAAATGGCTGATATGGATGCAATCATGGCGATTGCAGACAAATATGATTTGATTGTTGTGGAAGACTGTGCTCATGCACATGGTGCGCGCTGGAATGGAAAAGGAGCCGGTACAATCGGTCATTTTGGATCGTTCAGTATGCAGTCCTCGAAGATAATGACTGCTGGTGAAGGCGGGTTATTAATTTGTCGTACTCAGGAACTGGCGTATAAAGCAACCAGCATTATGGATTGTGGCCGTCCTCATGATCCCGATGGTCAAATTTATACATTAGGTTCAAATTATCGAATGAGTGAAATTCATGCAGCTCTATTAAATGTGGCAATTGAGCGTTTTCCCCAACAAGCAAAACAACGTGAAGCAATGGCGAATTATATGGATGAAGCTTTAAGCGAAGTTTCAGGGGTGCGTGTGTTGAGGCGCGACGCTCGCCATACGACACGCAGTTTTTATCGCTATATTTTTGCAATCGACCCTGACGAATTTGGTGCAACACACGAAGTAGTGAGTAGTGCGCTTGAAGCGGAAGGTATCCCAAGTGGGGTCGGTTATCCACCGATGCATCATTATGACTTGTTCAATCCTTCATTATCAAATATGCCTGTCGCCAAAGCTCATGCTGACCAATTTAACTTTGATGCCATGAATCTTCCAGAAGCTGAACGCGCAGGAGAACGTGAATCCGTGTGGTTAGATGAACGAATCTTCCGTGCTGAGCACGCAGATATTGATATGGCAATTGACGCGCTCAAGAAAATACAGAACCGCCTTAGTTCTGATCCATCAATCGGTGAAAGAATTAGACAGGGACTGGGTGAGATCAAAGATGTATAGGTTTACATTACTAATCAAGGAGCAAGCAAGATGAGCAAATTGCTAGCAGGAGTTGCACGCATTGCACTACAACCCAAAATTGGTACAGATCTTGTTGGTTATTCTCAGGTTCAAGAAACACTTGGAATTCACGATCCGATTCATGCACGTGCGCTTGTTCTAGATGATGGAGAGACGATAATTGCGTTATGTAGTATCGAAGTGTGCCTCTTCTTAACTCAAGATGTCTCAGAAATGCGAGCAAAGATCGCAGAACTGCAACCTACTATTCTTCCAGAAAATGTATTTGTCTTTGCAACTCATACCCATTCTGCGCCTGCCTTATATGAACCAGAGAACTGGATCAAACCCCCAAGCGAAACAGTCGCAGAAGCTGTAAGTCAGGCTTATGAGAAACGTCAGAGCGCTAAAATTGGTATGGGATATGGTCAGTTACAAGGATATAGCATTAATCGGCGTTTTATGAACCGCCCAATTGATCCATCAGTTAGCGTTATTCGGATTGATACGGATGCGGGACAACCACTTGGCTTATTGGGGAATTATGGTAACCATGCTGTTGTTATGGGATCGGACAATTTATATGTCTCTGGTGATTGGCCCGGTCACTCTAGCCCCCGCCTCGAAGCAGAATTTGGAAACAACTTTGTTGCGATTTTCGGACAGGGTGGTGCTGGAGACATTAACCCACTTACTGAAGTTGTTCGTCAGCGCTTGAATGCAGGATATACCGTATCAGCTATTGGTAACACAAGCACTATGTACGGCGCTCGCAACGAAATAAATAAAAACTCATGGAATATTGAAGAACGGGCAGGCGGGGCTTTTATCGAAGCTGAAACGATCGCTATTGCATATAACACCGAAGTTATGCGCATCTGGCGATCTATCAAAACCACCCAGGACATCAGTCTATGGGTCGACCGCGTTATGGTTGATGCTGCACCAGGAGATGATGAACCACCTATTCCTGATTCAGACAATATACGTTCTTCGAGAGAACGATTCCAGCGTATTCGAGATGATATCACAAGTGGCAAGCTGAAAATGGAAGTGATGTTAATCGGGATTGGCGATGCACTGTTGGTAGGACAACCGGGTGAAACTTTTAGCGAGAATGCATATGAGTTTCGCAAATTATACCAACAAATGGGATTTGAACATCCAGTGCTTATTAGTTACGCCAATGGTTGGTTTTCCTATTTAACACCAGAAAATGCTTACGCTGAAGGCGGATATGAGGTTTCTGTGGCGCAAAGCCTTGGATTATCAAGGAAAGTGCAAGAACGAATTGCATCAGCAATTTATCCATTGCTAAAAGAGCGGGCAAAGCATTAGTTTTTACCCATTTAGGTATGTATGGCAGTAATGCCAAAATACAAGACGTTTATTTATGTTTCGAGAGGATAGAGAAATGAAGTATTTTTTACGTATAAGTGTCATTGCAGCACTATTATTGGTTTCGTTGGGTACTATACTGGCACAAGAGGATGTTACCGTAAAATTATGGATGCATACACATGACCCTCGCATCGCACTCGATGAAGAGTTGATTGCAGAATTCATGGAAGAAAATCCGAATATCACTGTCGAATACTATGTTGTTCCCGATGGTGAAGATTTTGATACAAGCCTATCAACTGCTTTAGCAAGTGGTAGTGGACCTGATTTGTACAATGCATGGACTGGAACAATTGGTCAATATAGAGCCTCTGGTATCAATGCTC
>Ga0070729_10002205_pt1 | contig 25992 bp, 11 predicted proteins | sample tdDd472_FD_66725 | JGI IMG/M metagenome (GOLD analysis project Ga0070729, IMG submission 66725) | Marine sediment microbial communities from the Atlantic coast under amendment with organic carbon and nitrate - tdDd47.2 | ecosystem: Environmental > Aquatic > Marine > Coastal > Sediment | place... | reverse complement strand
TATACCAGGGAAATAAATAAGGCTGCGAAGTAAACGGGGGAGATGCCATTTGTCATTATGGTTTTAGACCATTCTGAACACATTTCAGCAACAATTCCCATTACTCCCATTACACTACCGGATACGCCGGCTGTTAAGGCCACAATGAAGAAAATTCCAACAGCAGGATGGATGTGTTTGCGAAATGACTGCAAAGCAGTTTCTCCGGTAACAAGTGTATATTTTCCGTAAATATTGATCATAAAGTAGGTGGCCAGGCATGATGCGATTATTGTCCATAAAAGTGACATCCCATAGGTTGCTCCTGCTTTTGCCATAGCAGTAACACTACCAGTACCAATATTAAAGCCAAGCAGGAAAATGCCTGGGAGAAACAGAGCCAGAGTCTTTGTAAATTTTTCTCGGAATGTAGATTTCATAATTTTTCCTTTAATCATAAATGGCTGGTATTATTCCACCAGCCGTTAAATCGATTGTGAATATCTCTAAAAATCTGTCATACTGAGGTTCTCGAAGTACAGATTTTTAGAGATATGTATAGTTTATTTATTTGATATTAGTGGTTCGTCAAATCTGGCATTAAAGTCATTATCACGATGCAGATCTTCAAAGGGAGATTGCAATGGTGTGGCATGACCTTCATCGCCGGTGCTCATGGCAACGATACGCACAAAGCGGGAGTCAGGAAGCGTAATACAGGTTGCTCCTTTTGGAATTTTCAATCGATATGTGAACAAGTAACTGTATTCATACAATGCATCACTTTCGGGTAAATGATGGTGTGATGCACACCATGCAACTCGTTGATTACGAATGAATGCAGGATGAATAGTTTTTAGATTGTTGCGCATGGAGTAGGATAATTCAGCCACAAAGCCTTCGAATTCACGATTATCCCATAATCCCATATAACCGGTCCAACCACCAATTGTCAGAGGTAGTTCCTTATCACCTGCTTTGAATACAACATCTGTATCAACATCAGCTGCTGCCAGGATATGTACCACTTTTGTTCCCGTAGGCAAATCAATACTTTGTCCAAGGCAGGCAACAGCATTATATTGTGTGATTTCACGTGGTCCTATTGAATAGGAAATATTTCCGATGACAACTTCATCTTCAATCATTTCCGCTGGATAAGTTCTGCCTCTTCCATCGAAACTTCCTCTATGTCCTTCTGATCTGGGTCGGCGCTTTTCAAACAAATCTTCTCTGTATCCATCTTCACGAAGGGTGTTGTAACTGAATGCATCAACATCGTAGTCCAGTTCTATAGGTTGAGTTTTCACAGCCATAGTTTTTTTACCTGATATTTTCAGGAGTATAGTTTTTAATTCATAAGGTGTAAAATCTATGCTGAGGTTGCCCTTTTTGGGTGCAAGTTGAAGATCCAGAGATTGCTCAACTCCATCCAATTCTTCAGCAGCAAGAATCGGTAAAGCAGTTGAAAGTTTTACATCTTTACAGGCTTTACCATGTAGTTCCTGTAATCTTACCACTACACCAGATCCATCTTCAGCCATTTTTACAGCTTGTATATTGACTTGATCATCGTCGATGTTAATTAATGAAAATGAACTTCCTTTACCTTTGTGTTTTGGAACAGCAAATACTGCAGGACGCTGCTCAAAACGTAGGGTTTCCCAATGGGTTTTACCTTCGCGCCAGTCGCCTATGTGACCAGTTATTGCGTAAGTAAATTGATGACGACCCCAGTCCTGCCAACGCATTTCACTCATGCTACCGTCGTCAAGCACTTCCTGTTTACTATCTTTGGTATCTGGTCCGTGGATTAAAGTAAGTCTCAAAGTATTATCGTCAACTTTATCACTACCATATTTTGCTCCGGTAAGTATTGAAACACCATAGTTTCCAGAGTTGTCAGTTAGATCAATCCATCCATGTGTGGGGACTTCATATTGCTTTTCATTACGATTCCCACGTTTGATCGTACCAAGATCCAGATTGTAGGTTGCTTCTGGGGCTTCGGCAGTTAGATGAAATGCAGCCTTCAATAAAGCGCCACGGCTTTTCCAATCAACCAGGTTTGCTGTTTCTACACGGCTTCCATCATCCCCGACAGAGAGTCTAACTCTTTGTGTAATTTTTGATCCTTCGTTTTCTCGAACTACTTCAACTGCTACGCGTAATGGTCCATTTTCAACGATTTTAATTGAACTTGGATTGGCCAATACACTGCGGGCAGGTTGATTGATATCTTTCCAGTAGATTCTCCATGCCGGTTTTACATCGGGAAAGTTTTCCCCGAATTCAAGTTGGATTGGTTTTTCCAGAAGTTCTTTTTTTAGATGTTTATCGTAGATACTTGCGATATCACCATTGTCATCTATTTTAACTTTGAAATGATTGTTTTCTAAATAATCATTACGAACAATAAGGTCGGATTTATTGATTTTGGATTTGGCTTCACGAATTGAATACACCGCTGCTCCTACAGGTGGAAGATCTGTCTGGAATAAAATTCTGCTTATACCATCAAATCCTGTAGTAATTTGTGAAGTAACCTCTTTTCCTTTGGCATTAAATACAGCAATAGATTTAGCATTTGATAATTCCTCGGGAATAAATGCTTCAACCATGTCTTTACGTGCTATTGAAAGTGGATTGAATACGACTACAGGTACTCCCAGCACCTTTGTGTTGAGTGATTGAGCCAATGTGCCAATAGCGTCTTTGTAAACACCAGCAAACTGATTCAAGGCTATGATGCCATCGTTCCAGGAATGTTCATAGGCTTTTGGAATACTTGTACCGGGAAGATTGTCATGAAACTGATTTCGAAGCACCAATCCCCATGCATGATTAAGCGCATCATAAGGATATTCAGCACCATAAAATAAATGGGCAGCAACAGCAGCCCGTTCACTGGCATCAGCCAGAATTTCAGCATCACGGTTAATCTTTTTTGTATAAGCTTGTGAGGAAAGTACTCCGGTTGAATGTTTGATCAGAAGTAAATCTTCATTCCATGTTGGGAATTTCTCGGCCTGTTCATCTGTAATTGCATTGAACATTAAATCTGCTTTTCCGGCAATTACATTCACAGGACCTTCTGTTTCTTCTATTTTTTTAAGTGTCTCCTGTGATTCTTCTCGAATTGCTCCACCACGATCGTGACTGTTTGCATCGCCACCACCCATATAATAATAGTCGATTGGAAGACCGCTTTTTTTTCGGTTCTCTTCCAGTCGTTGGAGTGTTCCTTCGTGTGTTGAATAAATATCTCGGTGTATTCTGGTATAGTCTCCGGGATTGAGTGCTGCTATAACAGATTCTCCATCTGGACCGATCCAACGACCAACATTGAATGGAATTCCATTTGCCGATTCCCAGGTTAATTTTTGAGTTGAAAATCCACGAATGCCACAGTGATTTAAAACTGAGGGCAATGAATAGGGGAAACCAAAACAATCAGGAAGCATGAACTCGCGACTTTCTTTTCCAAATTCCTTTTCAAAATATTGTGTTCCCATAAGAAATTGACGGATGACTGCTTCTGTAGATGGAACATTTACATCATTTTCCACCCATGAACTACCACTTGGATACCAACGTCCTGCTGCGATATATTTTTTGAGTATTTCATATCTTTCAGGATAATATTCACGCATCATTTGATAACGGCTTGCTCCGGACCAGTTGAATACATAATTGGGATATTTCTCGAAGGCTTTGAAATTTTTATCCAGTGTTCTTTTGAGAAAATCACGGATTGTTTGTGGATATGACCAGCGCCAAAAATCATCGAGATGAGTATAAGGCACTAAAAATAATGTAGGTTCAGTAAGATCAATTGATGATGGATCAAATTCTTTTACTGGTTTTATTTCTGACTGTTGTGCTATAGCAGATATGACTAAGAGATTCATGATCATCCAGATCATAATTCCCAGTTTTACATATTTGGACTTATTAAACATATGTTCTCCTAAGATTCTTATTGTAATAAAATTAATTTTTTAGTTTCTGTAAAATCACCTGTTTGTATTCTATATAAATAAATTCCACTGGTTAAAGATGAAGCATTGAAATTGATCTCATATCTTCCTTTTGATTGAATTTTATTAACCAAATTTGCTACCTCATTACCCTGCAGATCATAAACTGTTAATTGCACCAAACCGTCATTGGCCAGGGAATAACTGATTTTTGTAGTGGGATTAAAGGGATTAGGATAATTCTGTTTCAGGTCAAATTTTACTGGCAACTGATCTGTCTCACTAATCTCGTTTGGAAAGAGATTAAGGATTTTTATTTCAAAAGCCTTTGCAAAACTTTTGTTACATTCATCCTGAGTTTTTATTCTAATGGAACAGGTTTTTTGTGATTCTCCATCAAAAATAGTTAAGCTTTTAAGCATATCTCCATCTATTTGAAACTTATCATTATCATCTGCACCATCACCGGTAACAAGAGAATAGGTATGAGTGTCACTATCTCTGTCGCTAGTTGTTAGGAAACCGATTAATGTTCCAATAGGTTTATTATTTACAATACTTTTATTTGAAAGGGTAATGTCTGTTGGTTTTTCAGAGTCACAATCACCCTCACCGTACCATTGCTCATCGATCCATTCCAGGCGCTCAACCAACCATGTTTTCATGTTATAAACTTCTTCTTCGTAGGTTTCAGGTATAGGCTCAATTGCTGGCCAAATATAATGACCGAGTGTTGGGAATCTTTCAAAATTGCGATCAACTGCATCTCCTAAAACATTAACACAGCTATCAATTATCCCTAATATATTTTCTGTTGCAAAAATACCATTTCTAAATTCAGTCCAACGATCATATACCTTATCACGATATCTGCTATCTTCCATCAATCGTTCGTACCAATAAACTCTGCTTCCCTGTGTGTAGCACCAACCAAAAGTTTCTTGTGCATTCCATCCATGGCCGTAATTTAGATTTCCATAACCGAGATTGTAATCCCAGGGAGGGCCGGCAACCAATTGACCGCCATCTGTATCATTTTCTTTATAGAAATAAGTACTGAAAAGATAATTATCGATTCCTTTTGATATTTCATTGATAAACATCATATCAATAAAAGATCTTGTTCTGATATACTTCCGGTAACCATCTACAGTATCTTTAAAACTTGAACTGGATAACACTGCATCAAAGTCGTGCATCCAATCCTTGATATAGTTGCGCTGGTTCAGGATCAAATCCGAATAATCCGGGTCAAACCATTCATACCACATTCTCTCATGGTAAGGTTGGTTTACATCAGAAGTCCAATATTCTTCTTCGGTTAATTTGTGTCTTTTATCGCGTCTTAATAAATACCCACCAGTGATATCTGTACCATCTACATCATTTTCTGTTAGTTTGTCAACATCAACCCTGTTCTTGTCCTGCTTAATCTTTTCTGTCAGGACATAAACACCCTCATAACTATCATTAACAATTACTTCAATATATCTTGTTCGGGGAGCGTATCGTCCGGTTCTTCTGAAGAGTTCATAGGTCAGAACATTTTTTACCATGGTTTTATCACTATATGGACCATATAGGACCCAATCATTTTCTTTTGGTAAACCCAGAAGTGGAATGTTATTATTTGAACCATCATCATTTTGTGTTTCAATACTAAAGGATTTTTTTGCAAAACCAATTGAGGATTCACCCCGTTGTTCAATACTGATCTTTCCTGAATATTCATTCCATGGATCATCTTTAGAATTAATTTCTCCTTCACCATTATATATCAAACCCATATCAGCTACAATTCGAGGTTCATCTGGAATTTCCTGGCCATTAGTGTTTATGATCATTAGTGGAAGATTAAATTCCGTATATGTTTTAGGAAGCCAGAACCATTCTGATGTAGGACCATAAATTGTATCACTTACTGTAATTCCAGCATGAAGAAAAACATTGGAAGTCATATCGCTGGAAGATGCTTCGGCATTATGAACCTCAACACATAAAATATTTTTTCCAACATCTATGAAATTGTCCATATAATCTGTCAGATCAAACCTTTCCGGATTTAGTCCATTGTACATACCAGCTTCATGAATATTCTCTAACTCCATATCCCAAGATATTGGATCTGGAACATTATAGCGAGCGACTTCTATTCCATTTATAAAAGCAACAAATCCATCGTCATAGTCCATATCCAGGAAGAGATCTGCAATATCAGACCTGTTACCAACTGCAAACTCAAAACGCATATATACTGACTTTGTGCCCATTGGTATTTCTGTATTATCATCATTATCACCATAGCCAAAGCCGGATTGACCAATGGGCCATGATGAGTCATCATAATTTTTTTCTCTCCAGTTTGTACCAATATCACTGGTGGGAACATAATAGCGGCAATTATCACCTATCTGAATTATTGTTTCCCAATGATCTGGTGTTTGGGCAAAAGATTGGGTTAATAATAAACATGTAACAATTAACAGTGCACTTGTTTTGATTTTCATAATTATTCTCTGTTTCTTTTGGATTTTTATTTAATATATCTTCTTTTTTATTTATGATTAAATATTTACTGCAATAAAATAAACTTTTTTGTTTCAGAATAATTTCCACTCTGAATTCTATATAAGTAAATGCCACTTGAGAGAGAAGAAGCATCAAATTCAACTTTATAGTTTCCAAAATTCTGTTCTTTATTGATTAAACTTGCTATTTCTCTACCTTGAAGATCATAGATACTTAGTTGAGTAAATCCAGGTTCAGGTACTGAATATTCAATTTTTGTTGTGGGATTAAAAGGATTTGGATAATTCTGTCCAAGTTTGAATTCCATTGGGAGAGAATTGAAGTTTTTTTCAATATTGGTTGGATACTCAGTAAATGAGCCATAGACTTCAAATTCTGTCAATCCTTGTTTTGTTCCAACCCCATTGGTTATATCAAAACGAATCCACGTAGTCGTTTTTTCATCAAATTCTACAACATAAGCACTACCATCATCCGGCATTTCACCTGTAATTATAGAGGAACTATCGCTAAAGGTTAATTTCCCGGTAGTGATATGTGTTGAGTTGTCCAGTTCATAAAGAATAATTCTGTTTGTTGAAACAGTACCATTCCAGGTGAGTTGTACCCAGGGTGTTTCTTCATTGGATATCCATTTAGTTGAATAGTTTTCATCGATTAAGTTTGCTTTGAAATTGATAAAGGATTGAGAAGAAACAGTAACTTCTGCTTCAGGTGCCACGTTTAGTAGATTGTCTGCATTTGTCGTAAAAGACCAGGTTTTTCCTGTGGTTGTTCCAACCTCATTCTTTTCATCAATTCTCCAATAGTAGGTTGTCATAGGTTCCAGTATTTCATCTATAGAAAACTCAAAGTCTTCTTGATTTCCAATAAAAGGAGGAGGATTCGATATCCCAAAGTAAATATCGTGGGAATTTGCTCCTGATTCACTTTTCCATTTGAGGGTGAGATTTTTGCAGGAAATATCATTGATGGTACTTCTGGGTTCTGGTAGAATTGCCCGGTATGGTGTTGAATTTGAATCGCGAGTGAATTCTCCAAAAGGTCTGTTTTCAAAAGTCCTCAGATAGTATGATAGCAAATTTTTCATTTCCAGAACCACTTCCGGATGTTGATCATTGAGGTTCACAGTTTCAGCTGAATCATTTTCCAGATCATACACTTGATCTATTTCAAAATATCGTGGATTATGTTTTGAAGCGAAGTGTCCCAAATGAGAATTCTGGGTGAGATAGGGCCAATCCAAAATTCCACCATCATAACCAATCCACTTAAACCCACTATCGATTTTTTCCTGAACATCATCAGGATATCTTACTGCAATATATTTCCATTTTTTTGTTTTTACAGAACGAGCCCATCCAATATCAGCGAACAAAGATTCATGGGCAGTTCCTTCTCCTGTTAACATTATATCTTTTATGCTCATGCCATCAAAGGAATCACTAGCCTCATGCTCAATTCCAATAATGTCCAGAATGGTTGGAGCAAAATCGAGACTGGTGACTAGTTCATTACATTTTTCTCCGGTTACAATTGAACCTTTCCAGTACATGAACATCGGCACTTTTGAACCATAATCATGAAGTGTTGCTTTGCCATGTCGCCAACTTCCATGATCAGACATAAAGATAATCAGTGTGTTTTCATCTAATCCGAGAGTTGCCACTTTATTGTAAATTGCCTTTACACCTTCATCCAGAAGATATGCATAGGCTGTATTTTCATTGAAACCTTCTTGCTGAACTTTGGCCTTGATCTCTTGTCTCGTTGGCATAAAATCCCAGGTTGTATCAACAACACCTTCGCCGGTTATTTTGGGATCTGCATCCAAACTACTCCAGTATTTTCCATCTTTTTGTCCCCAGGGCACCGGTCCGTGATGTAGGGTGGTGGAAAAATATAGGAAAAAGGGATTGTCTTTTTCCTGATCTATAAACTTGAGTGCTTTATCTACAGTCCATTCCAGATTATGAACATTGAGAGCATCATTGTTAAGTTCTTTGACATTTGCCATGTAGATTCCATCAGCATAATCAAATCCATAACTTCTGACAATTTCCTGCATGATATCATGATTGTGTTTCATTTTTTCACTGACCACTGGATCATAGGGATCATCAGTTTGTCCATATGACTGCAATCCATATTTATTCCAGTTGGCTTTTCGCAACATATCATGTTCCATTATATGGTTTTTACCGACAAATCCGGTTTTGTAACCATTCTCCTGGAGAATAGAACCGAGATGTGCTTCATCTTTTCTCAACTCAACACTGTTCTCTACCCTCGTTATTGTGCCGGATGGAAATTTGGTCATGAAGTTTTCGCTGGTACATCGGGCCGGATATTTTCCTGTCAAAAAGGAATATCTTGATGGAGAACAAACAGTTGATGGCACATGAGCATTGGTAAATTTTATACCCTTACTTGCCAGAGAGTCGATGCAGGGAGTATATAAATCTCCACCGGTATATCCGATACTATCAAAACTTTGATCATCAGTAATAATCAGGATTATGTTTGGTTTTTCAACGGCTATACTTTTAGTAACAATCAGAAAAAGGATTATTATATTGGATAGAAATCTTTTAAATGACATTTGTTTGTCTCCGAATAGAGGGTAGTTTTGAAAAGTTCAAGTTCAAGTTTAATTTAATTTTGACTTATACTTCTTTGTACTGGTCTTAACTAATTTGAGTTGTTGATTTAAGCGGCCATTTACAGATTCAGGAAGATTATTATTATTTATAACATCCTGATAGTATTCAATTGCCTCACCTTGTTTATTCTGTGAAACTAATATATTCGTATATAAAATATAGGCATCACCAAAGGCAGGAAATAATTTATTGAGTTTATTTAATTCCTGTTTTGCTTCTTCATTTTGATCATTCTGGTTTAAATAATAAGCAAGGGTGTATAGGTATTTAGGATCCTGTTGATTTAATTCTGCTGCCTGACGACATAATTTTATGGATTCCTTTAGTCTGTCTTTTGAGATAAGAACTGCAAGATTGTATGCCACCTGAACGGATTCCGGATTTGTTTTCAGGGCTGCGCGGAAGGCTGTTTCTGCATCTTTCAGTTTACCCTTTTCTACCAGCAATAATGCCAGATTAAATTGCACTACAAAATTTCCGTTATCATATTCTGCTGCTTTTCGTAGATTGGCTTCGGCTTTATCATTTTCACCCATCATATTGTGTAACAAAGCACTATTAACATAAGGCATAATGACTGTTGAATCCATTTGACTGGCTAAACCATAAGAGTCAAGAGCTTTGGGAATATTCTGTTGGTTTGCATAGAAATTTCCCAGGTTGTAATGAGACGACCATGTATCTAATTGAACCTGTAATGATGCTTTATATTCCATCAGGGCAGATTGTAGTTTTTTCTGATCTTTTTTTGGAAGTATGGCAGGATTAATTCTTGATAGTGTTGACGCGGTTTTTATTCTAGCCAGGCGTGAGTCATCATCCAGCAGTTTTGCCAATGCTTTGATATGAGTTTCAGACAAATTATTTTCAAATTGTTCTGCTGCTACAGATCGAACTAAAGGAGACTTATTGCCTAATGCCGATAATAAAGCAGGCCATTTTGAAGGATCCTGACATCTGTAGAGTAATCTAATAAAGGATGTTGTATAAATCTCATCATGATTTTTATTTTGAATATAGTTTAACACTTCGGGCAATTTAGACCAATCCTGTTTTCGACAGGTAACCAGCAAATCTGCAAGATACATTTTTTCATCCTGATAATTTTCACCAAACCATTCCCTGGCTTGTTTGTCTGCCCATTGAGCAGTTTGATCTGTATGACAAATATTGCAGGAGTTTGGTGAACCATAGGCAACTGTTGTAGCGGGTGTTGGTGGTAGCATAGAATGATCACTGCGCTTCATCAGAGCAAACTCCGTCATTGGCATATGACATGAAATACAACTTGGGACACCTTTCTTACTTTGATCATGATGGGAATGGGTTGCAATGTTAGCGACCCTTTCACCATGGCATTCTTTACAACTGTTGCTTTCTTCACCTTTGAATTTCCAGCGGCCACTGGATGTATGGCAATGAGTACAACTTAACTTACCCGATTTTACACAGGGACTCATCCGCCAAAGTGTGTAGGAGTAATTTTCACCAAGATCCCGGGCATCGGGATAGAAGTCACGATCTTCAAGTGTTGTAAGATCGTAATGGTCAAAATAATCATCCCCCGGAGTAAAAGAATTAGTAATTGGACGCATTTTAGCATGGCAGGGAGCACAGGAGGAATTCAATTGACTAGAATTAAATTTTTTCACTGAGATAATCTTGTAATCATCAAGAGAATCACCCATTCCCAGCCAATTTTTAATCCTTAGCCATTTGCTAACTTTATTATGGTCTTTTGACGGACCATGACAGGTTTCACAACTTATACCTGGTTCATTCCATGTTGTATGATAGGTATTGGTTGAGAGATCAAAGTTTGAAGACATTTGACTGACATGGCAACTATAGCATGACGTATTAAATGTAAATGCAGCGTTCCGCCAATTTAAGGCTTCATCTTCTATATCGGTAAAATGCCGAACCATACTAGCGTTGATATTGTACCATTCTTTTTCTGTGACATTATATCCTAGAGGCAATACCTGTAGTTTTCCTTTTTCCAATGGTGTCAGGAAATAGAAAATATTCTTTCCACCCAGAACATGAAGGATTTCATAAGTGCTTTTTCCAATGGAATCTTCTTCTACAACCCAGCCTGATTTTCCTTTCAATATAGCATGATAATTCTTTCTATCAATTTTGATTGTTTTGCTAGGGAAGGTGAGGTGGTTTTCTGCAAATTCCTTGGTGAAGGGCTGCATGGCTTTGCCATGGTGCGATGGTTCCCATAGGTCGTAGAATTTTTGATGACATTTTTTACAACTGGTTGACCCGGCAAACCCATTTCTTGATTTTCCAAAGGAAACAATTATTAGGATAATTAAAAAAATAAAGGGCACAAAAGTCATACTGAGATTTTTTAAAATTGATATTCGCTGATTCATTATTTAATCTCCGTATATTTTGTGCTCTTTATTGTATTGCAAAATGATATCATTTAACTGAGTTTATATTGGACTTTTAGGTTTTCCATTTCTTTTTTTAATTTCCTGATTTCGGATTCATATTTTGGATTATCATATTCACTCTTCATTTCCAATGGATCATTTTTCAGATCATAGAATTCCCATTCATTTGTTGTATAATAGTCAATCAGTTTATATCGATCTGTTCTTACACCTCTATGACTGATTACAGCGTGAATATCTTTTCCATAATAGGTATACAGGATACTTTTACGCCAATCTTTTGGAGATTTACCTTTTAATAGAGCAACCAATGATTCACCCTGAACTTCTTTTGGAGTATCTAATCCTACTGCTTCCAATAGAGTTGGGGCATAATCAATGTTCTGAACCAATTCTTTGCATTTTGAGCCCGGCTTTGTGACATTGGGCCATTTAATCATTAATGGATTACGTAATGATTCTTCGTACACCCAGCGTTTGTCATACCAGCCGTGTTCACCATTATAAAATCCCTGATCAGAACTGTAGATAACGATGGTATTTTTATCCAGATTATTTTTTTTCAGGTAATCCAGAACTTTGCCAACATTTTCATCCATGGCTTTAATGCATTTGATGTAGTCTTTCATATAAGCCTGATATTTCCAACTGGTCAGTTCTTTACCTTCTAGGTTTTTGCCCCTGAATTCTTCATTGCGAGGCACATAATATTTATCCCAGGCTTTTTTCTGTTCATCAGTCATTCTTTCAAACTCACCAATTGTAGCTGGATCTTTAGATTTCGTGTTCGGAGTAGCATCTTTAATGTCTTGCAGGGAGGATGTGGCAAAGGGCGGAGTTACTTTTGTGTCACAAGCAATATTAATATGATCACGGATTGTCATTTCCTGTTGGGCCACTGATTCTATTCTTCCTTTGTAATCATCAAAGAGATTTTCCGGTTCTGGTACATCTACACCATCAAGCAGGTTAAAATGTCTTGGATGAGGCATCCAGGTTCTATGAGGTGCTTTATGCCAACTGCAGAGAAAAAATGGTTTGGATTTATCTCTTTTTTTATCCAACCAATCAATTGTCATATCTCCAATTATATCAGAACAATATCCATCTTTTTTGACTAACTCTTTGGAACCTTTTGCTTTGAAATCGGGATTATAATATTTCCCCTGACCCGGTAATACATGGTATTCATCAAAACCTGTTGGGAGAGAAGAAAGATGCCATTTCCCAATTACTGCTGTTTGATAATCTGCTTTTTTCAGTTCTTTGGCAACGGTCCATTGGTTGGCATCAAATCTATCAGAATTACCCGTAAATCCATTAATATGACTATGTTTTCCGGTAATAATGGCAGCACGACTTGGTCCGCAGATAGAGTTACATACGAAACTGTTTTCAAAAAGCATCCCCTGATCAGCAATTTTATCAATATTAGGTGTGATCTTATGTTCTTTTATGAAATCTTGCATTCTTGAATCATAAGCACCCAAAGTCTGTAATGAGTGGTCATCAGAAAAAAGGAATAAAATATTTGGCCTTTTTGAAGGTTTTTGTGAACACAGCATACCACTTATTCCTATTGAGGCAATACCTACACTTCTTAGAAAATCTCTTCTTTTCATTGTAATTTCCTTTATATTATTTTGTTGATTTCATTTCAAACAATAATTCACCACCATTCATAATCATGTCATGGGTAATGATGTAGTTTTCCAGATTTTTGCCATTATAACTAACAGACTTTACATATTTGTTTTCTTTAGAATTATTTATTGCAGTTATCTTGAACATTTTTCCATTTGCGAGATGAATAATTACTTCATCATGTAGAGGTGAACCAATTACATACTCCTTACTACCAGGAGAAACAGGGTAAAATCCCATAGAACTAAATAGATACCATGAAGACATTTGACCCAGATCTTCATTGTTAATAAATCCCTCTGGTTTATCTGAGTACATTGTGTGACAAATTTCCCTTACCAGTTCCTGGGTTCGATGAGGTGCATTGGCATAACTATATAAATAGGGCATATGTTGTGACGGTTCATCACCGTGCCCATATTTTCCAATAAAACCTGAAATATCAACATGTTGCTTCCCAATCATAGCGCTTGTATCAGCAAAAATCTTATCAAGCCATTTCACGAAAATATCTTCGCCACCAACCATTTCAATTAAATGATCGACCTCATGAGGAACATAAGCAGAATAGGCCCAGATATTTCCAGAAACATAATGGGGATCCAGATCATCCCAAACATTTATTCGCATTTCCACCCAATCTCCATCTTCGGTTTTTGGCCATAAGTACATTTTCTCTTTATTCCATAGATTTCGATAGCCTCTGGAACGTTTTGTAAATAGTTCATAATCTTCACTTTTACTAAGTTTTTTTGCTACCTGAGCCAATACAAAATCATGATAATTATATTCTGTGGTTTTTGAAACAGAGTTTCCAACATCAACTGTAATATAATTTCTTTTGAGGTAACTATCCATTCCATCATTTTTACCATAATTTGGGCTTGCTTTGCTCTGATCAAATGCTGCCTGACGCATTGCTAAATATGCACTCTCTATATCAATTCCTTTAATATCTTTCAGAATCGCTTCTCCCATCACTGAAATTGGAGAACGGCCAATCATACAGAAATTATCAAATCCACCACACTCCCAGATTGGTAGACTAACCTTGGCTTCAGTCCATCTGGATGCAAGGGAATTAACAAATTCGGCTGTTTTTTCATGCTCCACAAGTGTCAATAAAGGATGGGTTGCCCTGTAGGTATCCCAGGTTGAGTAATTACTATATTGGGTAATATCAGAATGTAATTGTTTTTGTTCTACCACATAGTTCCCATCCACATCAGAAATCAGGTTAGGTGCTATTTGGGAATGATAGATACCCGTATAAAAAATTCTTTTTTGTTTCTCGGTGCCTTTGATTTCGAATTTTGAGAGTTTCTCCAACCAAAGTTCTTCTGCATTTTTTAATGCACTATCAAAATTTGTATTTTTTGCTTCTGCATCGAAGTTCATTTTTGCTCCTGCATAACTTACATAGGACAAAGCTAATTTTACTTCTACCTGATCTCCTGATGACAAATTATAACTGACAAAAGCCAAAGCGTTTTTCTTAGATGCTTTTGCTTTGTTATTTGCTATTGAATTGTCAATAGCAATCCCTGATTTATCAAAAGGTTTAGAGAATTGGGCATAGAAATAAACTGTTCTCGGACCGGCAGCACCATTTGATGTTTTAGAGCCACGGAGTTCAATGTCAGATAAGATTTCTATTTCTGTTATTCGAACTCCCTCGCGGACACTATGTGTGGGATCAATGATAATATGATTTTCACCTGAATTATTAAAAGTATATCTGTGGAATCCAACTCTTGGAGTGGCTGTTAATTCCACTTTAATATCATAATCATCCAGATGTACTGTGTAGTAACCGGCATGTGGTTTTTCAGTGTCATGGGAAAATCTGGAACGATATCCATCATCTGGATTGGCATCTGAACCGGGAGATAGTTTTAATTCCCCGGAAGTAGGCATTAAAAGAAAATCTCCGAAGGCTCCTAAGCCACCGCCACTGACATGGTTATGGGCAAAGCCCTTCAATACGGAATCAGAATAGTGATATCCGGAGCACCAGTCCCAGGCACGATTATCATTGGAAGGACTCAATTGAATCATTCCAAAAGGAGTTGTGGCTCCAGGGAATGTATGGCCATGCCCCGCAGTGCCTATCATAGGATCAACATATTTTACTAAATCCTCTGATGCTTGTCTTTGCCCTGAACTGCAGGCAAAATTCATTAACATAATTCCAATTAATATGATAAATAACAAATGTTTGGAAATAATTTTATTTTGGTTCATCGATAAATCCCCCTTTATTTAATTAACAACATCTTCTTTGTCTGTGAGAAATTCTTTGTTCTGATTTTATAAAGATAAATTCCAGAGGCAAAATTGGATGCATCAAACTTTGTTGCATAATGTCCAGCCTGTTTATTTTCGTTTATCAGGGTTGATACTTTCTGCCCAAGGGAATTATAAATTGATAACTCTATTTTGCTGTTTTCCGGAAGTGAATATTCAATCGTTGTAACTGGATTAAATGGATTGGGATAATTTTGACTCAAACGATATTCTTTTGGTAATCCATTGTCATTATTTTTCTCAATTGCTACAGTTTCATCATAGAATTCGTAAATTTCAAATTCTGTCAATCCCTGTTTATTTCCCTCGGCGTCTGTAACTTCGAATTTTACCCAATCAATTGATTTTGTGTCAAAAGGGATTGTATAAGGTGCAGCATTGTCAGGCAATTCGCCAGTTGTTATAGAAGATCCGTCGCTAAAGCTAAGTTCTCCGGCTAGTATTTGAGTTACATCTGTTAGTCCCCGAAGAATTATTTTATTAGTCGTTTTTTTAGTATTCCAATTATATTGAATCCATGGTTTCTGCTCATTTGAGATCCACTTGGTATTTAGATTACCATCAGTTGCATATTTCATCAGGTAAATAAAGGACTGGGATGAAGCAGTAACAGTTGCTGTGGAAGCAATATTTTTGTATGCTGATGTTACAAGGTCTGATACCCAGTTAGATGTTTTGCCATCCAACGTGAAGTTCTGCAAAGTTCCATTATTGACACCAAGTTCGTCAGATAAAGATGTAATCCCTAAGTTATATCCGGCAGGAATACCCTGGTTAAATTTATAATAAGCAACCAAACCTGTTTGGGGTAATTCTAACTCATTATCCAGATTGGTATAAATCTCTGTTTTCGTTCGGGCAATATTCCATAATCGGATTTCATCAATGGTTGCGTGTATATGTCTGTCTCCATCTAATGACCAGTTACCGATTGTTAAATTTGAATTAGCATCAGCAATATCAAAAGTAACACTTTTTGAGGCAACTTCTTCGCCATTAACCCAGATTTTCATATCAGTGCCATCATAGGTTGCTGCCAGTCTGTACCATTTATCCAATTCCACAGTATTTTCTGGGGAGTTTAGTTCATTCCAGTTTCCATTACCAAGATTGAAATTCACAACACCATTATCGCCTACTCTGAGCATATAGCCATGGTTAATTCCTTCTCCACCTTGTTCTTTGTTGATGATATTTCCCTGCCATGGTTCATCTTTGAATGAATGAAATTTGACAGTGGTTTCTATTGTAATATTGGATCCGGTAATTTGAATAGATGGATCATTACTGCAATCAATCTTATCATCTATCCCATCAAAATTTAGAGATTTAGCCCGTTCGATTTGTGCATAGATATCTTCTTCTTTAACAGCTTTTACTGAAATATCTGAAAAGGGAAAACCGGATAGACCACTTACAGATGAATAAGAGTTGTAAATTTCACCCTTATATCGATATTGTAAATTCACAAAATCTGACTGGCTATCCCAAACAATATCACGGATAGATCCATCTTTTTTTCTAACAATGATATTGTCAAGATAGAAATGAGTAAAACCTGATTTTGTTGTATGAAGAGAAATGTAATTTACAGCAATTGGTAGAGGAGCACGATTTCCAACGCCAACAACCTTTTTTATCCAAGTGTTTCTTGGCCAGGTCAAGTCAGAAAGTTGTAAGGAGTCATGAGTTATACCATTATTACTGTCAAACATTGGTGTCCAGCCACCACCGGGAGTATAGAAAAAGCCCTTGTCATTTTCTGAATCCGATGGTATGAAAATATCAAACTCAACCCGATCGCTGGTAGAGAGTTCTAATTCGCCTGCATAATCTTTAATAGCGCTTTTTGCAAATCTTACCTGAACTCCGTTGGCATCACCATTATTGATATTAACAGTTTGGTTGGCTTTTACTTCGATCACATCACCTTCCGGTGCTGGAGTTAAATGAGTTATATTTTCAGGAGGAATTGGAAGGAAGGAGAAAGCAAGATTATTTTCTCTAACCCAATTCTTATATATTGAAATAAGAGTATCACGAATTTCAGGATTACTACTTTGTATATTTGTTGTTTCTGATATGTCATTCGCCAGATTGTATAATTCTACTTTTTTCCCGTTGATCATCTCATTATAATGGAGTTTCCAATCTCCGGCAATTACTGATCCCCAATCTGTGTCGAGGCCAATATAGGGATTTTCGAACTCGGCTCTAACTTCTGTTCTGTTGAAAATACCATCAGAGATATCAATTCCATCCAGATTTGTCGCTTCAGGTTGCATCCCTGCTAAAGCCATCATGGTAGGATAGAAATCGATATACTGAACCATATCATTATACCCATTATCACCAGGAGAATAGGCCGTTAGAGTTTCATTATCTATTGTTCCGGGCCACCAAATTGCTGCAGGAACGTGAATGCCACCTTCCCATAGTTGGTGTTTTGTTCCTCTGAATGGAGCGTTATCTCCTCTGGATGTTCCCCCATTATCGCTGCAGAAAAAGACAATGGTGTTGTCTCGGAGTCCGAATTCATCCAGTTTATCATAAATATCACCCACAACCTTATCCATGGAATAAATAATTGCTGAGTATATTAGTTTTTGAAATCCTGTTCCATTGGGATCAATGACAGTCATATCAAATTCTTCACCATCTTGACACTTGAGTTCTTCAACTTCTGAAAGTTTTCTTCCGGTTGTTGGACTTTTAATATCCTTAATGGATTCCCAACTGCCGGGAAAATGACTACATAGTTCCTGAATATCTGACAACTTACAATGCATTGGAGTGTGGACTGCTTCCATAGGTAAATAACAATAAAAAGGCTGGTCTTTATTATCTTCAATAAACTGTGTTGCTGCCTCACCAATCAGATCAGTTACATAGCCATACATATCCGGAGCATAGGATTTATCAACCCACCAATCAATATCATTGTGCCAGGTGTTGAAGTGGTTAAAATAGTCACCGCCACCATTATAATATCCCATCCAATGGTCAAAACCATAAGCATTAACACCTTCTCCCCAGGGTGTATTTTTAAAATTCTCAAAAATATTATTAGAAGTATCTGTTTGACTTGGAGATGATACAATAACACCATTTCCTTCTGCTGGAAAATTTGGATAGGAATTGTGCCATTTTCCAAAAGCTGCTGTTGCATATCCATTGGCTTGCAGATCTTTGGCAATATTGGGAATAGTATTGTCAAGTGTACCACTGGTTTCACATCCTGATCCTACACTTGTGTAATGTCTACCAGTTAACAATCCCGCACGTGTTGGTGAACAGACATGATGAACATAAAAATTGTTAAAATAGATCCCCTTTTCACACATCTTGTCAATATTAGGTGTATACCTATAACCTGATGTGCCTTTGTTGGTATAACTTATATCGCTGTTACCAAGATCATCAGCAAGAATGAAAACAATATTTGGTTTTGTCTGGCCAACCAGACTGCTGATCATTAGAAGAGATATGAAAATCAATACAATGGTATTTTTCAGCATTAGATACCTTTATTTTTGTGTTTTTTGAGCAATCATTTCATCTTTACCTTTGGAAGAAGTATTCCGGACAAATTCATCATAGTAACTTCTGAGTTTTTTAATATCTTCCTTATAGGCATTGTCTTTTATCCTATTGTTGATTTCCAAAGGATCATTTTCCATATCGAAAAACATATCACCGAATTCACGATAATCCTGTTTTGGAATTACTGGATTTGGATCAAGCATAATGCCTAACTTTTGAGTTTTTGTAATTACTGCTGCCTGTGACCAACTTTCAGAAATCAGGTATTTTCGATTCATAGAACCATTTTTCAGGATAATATCAGCTATTGATTTTCCTTGAAATGGATACTTTAATTTTGGGATCTCTAGTTTTAGCATATCAACTAAAGTAGGTAAAATATCAGCGATATTAACCAATTCTGCTGATCGTGAACCTTTTTTAGTTTTACCGGGATATTTGATAATCAGTGGAATATTTAGAATATCTTCATAAACATTATGACCAGCTGCTGCCTTTTCTACCATACCGTGGTTTCCGACAAAATCACCATGATCAGAGGTGTAGATCACAAGTGTTTCATCTTCAATTCCGGCATCTTCTAATGCTTTCAGAATTTCTCCCACACAATGATCAATTTCTGTTACCAATGCATAATATCCGCCAATGAAATTCCGCCAGAGCTGTTCATTTTCAAAGGCCTTGTCCATATTCCATACTTTATTTCCGCCATTACGCTGGGATTGAAGGAGAGGAGGGAGGTTTTCTGTAGGTTCATAGAAACTTTCCGGCATTTTTATTCCATTTCCCTTTTTTGTCCCGTCACCCCACTCAGAAACATTGTACATATCCATATATTTTTGTAATGGATTATAGGGTTGATGTGGACGATAAAAGGTCGCCCAACAGAAAAAGGGCTTATCCTTCTGGGACTGCTCTTTTATCATTTTTATAGTTTCCATTTTAGTATAGGCTTCCATTGTAAATTCTTCAGGAAGTTTTGATATGCGAGTGCCTAAGTCAGCAGTTGGAAATTTTGTATCATATTCTGATGATCCCTTAGGACCACGACCAAATTCAGCAGCCCAGTCTTCGGCAAACTCTTTTGCATAGCCATTACGTTCTATCCAACTTATATAGTTATCATCATCATCCGGTTTGAACTGATGATCCTTTTTTATATCCCAACCAGCATCGATTGAACTTTTTGTGTGCCGTTTACCAAAAGTATATGTATTGTAGTCATTCTGCTTGAAAATGGTAGCCATTGATACAGAATCTTCAATCACTGATGTATGGCCATTGTTATTCAAAAGTCCCAGAGTTCGTGGCATTAATCCTGTTAAAAATGAAGATCGTGAGGGGACGCAAATTCCAACAGTACAATAGGCTTTGTCAAAAACCATAGATTCTCTGGCAAGTTTGTCAAAATTTGGAGTGATCACATCAGGATGGTTTTCATATCCCATGACTTTTTTATTGTGTTGATCAGAGAAAAGGATAAGAACATTGGGCTTCTTGTTTGTTTTTACACCAATTTTGCAACAAGCCGAAGCAATTAAGGAAAAAGATGCAATACCTGCAGATTTTTTAAGGAATTCACGACGATTTATAGATTTCATGGTTTATCTCCCGGTTATTCTGTTTCTAGCGGAACATTCGGATCGAGGGGAATTTCACCTCTCAGCATTTTGCCAGCCTCACCTGTAAGTTTGAGATAAAAGTCTGATGGCAATCCTTCATAATCACAAAACTGACTTTCACCATTGGGCGGATTGTTAGTACACTTGAAGATCGCCGTACCTTCATCCACTTCATCAAACATGGACACGTAAATCATTTCAGCGCCTGCAGACATGGCAGAGTACATTTGACTCCATAAAAATTTCCCTTTGAGACGAGGTGTTTTATTCAAGGGTGATTCAGGTTTTAAATTGTGCCAGGAGAATCCGGGAAAAACTGAAGGTACAAAATCGATGTTGTTATCATTACACCATTCAATATCTGCTTCTATCACAGGTCTATGGGTTTCAACACCATCCAGTGTTCCATATCTCCCAACATTCCAGGTATGGATAATATCTACTTTTTTCAGCAGGTCATGATATTTTGGATCGTCAATACAATCCCGACCTTGTTCTCTCCAAAATGTTGGAATTCCTAATAATACGGAGCAACCTCCATAAATCGAATCGTTTTTAAAAAAATCAATAGCATTTCCAATATCTTCCAAAGTATAAGTCCTATCGTGGAATCCTGCTCCCCAAATTGCAACCAATGGTTTTTCATTATGAAAGAGATAACTCTGGTTTTTTCCACGATTGGTAATGTTGTAATAGTCAACCAATCTTTTCCAGTCTTCTATCATAAAATCTTCAACTTCACGACCACAACCAGACATATCATACATTACAGAAAGCGCACGATCATATTTTTCTGCACCTTTTAGACAATTTTGAATAACAACATTCAGGTTTCTAAGTTTCTCAGGATTTTTTGTATTTGAAACAAACCGTTGTACAAACACGCCATCAATTCCATAGTCTTCCATCCATTTGAAATGACGTTTGACGGATTTTTCATTAGCAGAACTATAAACATATGCCCATGTATTATCATCATGAACAAACTCTGTTCGAAATTTTTCATCATTATCCAACTCTGATACATCAGGCCAAAAGTCAATTGTACAGAATCCTGGACGAAACTGGCCACTTTTTTCATAATGTTTCCAGCCAAGACCTGAACCATCGCCTTCACAATTGAACCATCCCTGATAGCCGCACATGATTTTTCCTTTATAAGACATATATCGACTTGACACTCCGTGTGTGCCTTCATTATCAGATTTGGTAGCATTTTTCGTACAACTGATAAGTACAAATGAAGCAATCACAAATATAAATATAATAATGATTTTAGATTTCATTGTTTGTTCCTTTTATTTTCTATTTAATTATTCTGTTTCAATTGGAATATTGGAATCCAGAGGTATTTCTCCACGTAGCATTTTTGTAGCTTCGCCAGTAAGTTTGAGATAAAAGTCTGTTGGGAGACCTTCATAATCACAGAATTGGCTCTCACCATTGGGTGGATTATTGGTACATTTGAAAATTGCTGTTCCTTCATCAATCTCATCGAACATGGAAACATAAATCATTTCGCATCCTGCAGATATGGCATTGTAGAACTGTCTCCACAAAAATTCACCTTTTAATCTGGGAATCACATTTAATGGTGACTCAGGAAACATATTATGCCATGAAAATCCCGGGAATACAGAAGGAGTGTAACCAATATTATTATCTTCGCACCATTGTAAATCTGCTTCGATTATTGAGTGGTGTGCATCAACTCCGGATAAATTACCATATCGTCCCACAGTCCAGGTATGGATGATATCCACTTTTTTGATAAGATCATGTAATTTAGTATCACTGACACAATCACCACTTAAGGTGCGCCAATAGGTTGGAATGCCAAGTAGCACAGAGCATCTACCATAAACTGAATCCTCTTTGAAAAAGGTTACCAGTTCATCTATATCATCCAATGAATATCTTCTATCATCATTAAATCCAGCACCCCAGATAGCAACCAATGGTTTGTTATTGTGATAGAGATAGGATTGATTTTTCCCACGGTTTGTAATATCATAGTAGTCGACTAATCGCTTCCAGTCTTCTTTCATCAATTCCACGACCTCAGGACCGCAACCTGACATATCATACATGATGGAGATGGCACGATTATATTTTTCTGCACCTTTGAGGCAGTTTTGCAGGACAATATCCATTCCTCGCAGATTCTCAGGAGACCTTGTGCTTGTTACAAAACGTTGTTTAAATACACCGTCAATTCCATAATCTTTCATCCATTTGAAATGCCGTTTCACAGTCTTTTCATTGGCAGAACTAAAGACATAAGCCCAGGTGTTATCCTCATGGATAAATTCTGTTCTGTACTTTTCGTTATTATCCATTTCCGACATATCAGGCCAGAAATCGATGGTGCAAAATCCCGGTTTGAACTGACCACCTTTGTCATAGTGTCCCCAGCCACGTCCTGTGCCGTCACCCTGGCAGCGAAACCATCCCTGATAACCACACATGATCATGCCATTGTATGACATGAATTGGCTTGTTGTACTGTGAGTACCATCAATATCAGATGAGGTTGTATTTTTTTTACATTGTGTTAAAAATAAGGTCAAGGTGATAAGAATTATTAGTTTAGATAATTTAACTTTCATTTTGCGGCCTATTTAATTTGTTATTTCCAGGTAATGGGGCTAGACTATTTTTTATAATTCCAAATGTATTTATAAGAGTTAAAGGTGATATTTTACATGGCTCCGCCACCTGGGTCACAATATTATTATTCTGTGGACCAATTTGATTTATAGCATATCCCAGGTTTATATGCAATGCTGGAATCCCTCATTTTTTTGTTCTTTAAAATTGAACAATTGTATAATTAACAATAATTAATAGTCATATTGAGTAGATGAAAGTTTTTAATTTTGGAAATTTAGAGATCGAAGTAGGAATTAAAATTGAATATATTACTAAATAAAAAAAAGGTAGTTTTGCCTTAATACTCATATCCTCAGAACCCTTTTGAAAATCTCTATCATAATCATTGCATATATACAATTGAAATATACAAAAGGGCGTTGGTAATTGCTATAGAAATATATATTATTGCAGGGAGTTTTTTGTGATGTATAGATACAATTGAAATCTGAGAGAAGTTTTAAATTTACAGGATTGAAGTGAGTGACTTATATATAGAGAATTATAAACGGGTGATTCATTTTAATATTTAAAAAATATCATTTGATATTGGATAAAATTCCAAGACTAATCATAAAAAAAATTAAGGATTTTTAGTTTCCTATATTTGTATAGATTCACTTTATGATGTAACTGTCTCCTTTTTATAAAATTTATTTTTGTGAGTCTTTGCCAATGCAAGTAATTTTGATGTGATTTCAGGATGTTTGTCAATAACATTTATGCTTTCATAAGGATCATTTTTCATATCAAAGAGGGACATTTTAATTTGTTTCTGTTCATATTTTCCAGCCTGCCCATTTTTGCCAGCTTCTATTAAGGTTCTATAATTATGAGGCAAATGCAGTTTCCATTGACCATCACTACTCATTATGGCTTCAAAATTTTTATCTGTTGAAAATGCATAATATTCATGAGGATTTTTTGCACCTTGTTTATTGGTAACAAGATTCCACACATTTTTTCCATCAATGGTATTTCCAGGTAGATTTGTTCTTGTTAAATGACAAATAGTAGGTAGTAAATCAATCGAACAGAAAGCCTTCTCTGACCTGGTATTGGATTTGATCTTGCCTGGATATTTGATAATACAGGCAGAGCGGGTACCACCATCAAAACCTGTTGCTTTAGCTTCCCGATAAGGAGTCTTGCCTGAATGGTTACCATAACTTGTCCAGGGCCCATTGTCAGATGTAAAGATTACCACTGTATTTTTATCAAGGTTGTTCGTTTTCAATGCGTCCAATATTTGACCCACTGACCAGTCTAATTCCATCATAACATCGGCATATAAACCTTTACCGGATTTGTTTTTGAATTTATCACTACAGTATAAAGGTACATGAGGCATTGAATGGGGGACATATAAAAAGAATGGATTCTCTTTATTCTGGTTTATAAAATCAACAGCGTGTTCAGTGTACCAGGTAGTTAACATTGATTGCACTTCCGGAGATACACTGTCAATGGTTACATTGTCATTTTCCCAAAATTGCAGAGGCCATTGGCTCCAGTAATCTGGGTGTTCAGGATGAAATTCCCACATATCATTGGAGTACATCAATCCACAACTTTCATCAAAACCCCTGGCAAAAGGTCTTGTATCAGGTTGATCTCCAACATGCCATTTACCAAACACAGCAGTTTTATATCCTTTAGGTTTTAAAGTTTCAGCAATTGTAGCAAATTTTGGATCAAGTCCCCTGGCATTTGGTCCATGAGCTGAAAATACACCTGTCCTGCCGGGATAGCAGCCTGTCAAAAGCGAAGCCCGTGACGCTGAGCATATTGCCTGCGGGACATAGAAATTGTGAAAACTACAGCCCTCTTTTGCTAATTTTTGAACATTTGGAGTTGGATAATCGGGATTTCCAAAAGGTTTGAAATCAGCCCAACCAGCATCATCCATTAATATCACCACAAAATTTGGTGGCTTGTAAGTAAATAAATCTTTATGACATGAAAGTGCTAATGCTACAGAAGATAACGATAGGATTTTTAAAAATTTTCGTCTTGTTTTGCTATTATCCATTTATTTCAGTACCTCTTGTATAATATTTAATATACAATTTCAACCTTTCCGGCTTTTTCTAATTTTAGAAGAATCCGGTTTTCAGAATATTTCCAATTTTCCACGCCTATAATTTTTTTAGGTTTAGTACCTGAGTTAATTTCAAGTTCAGCTTTTGTAAAAACTCGTCCTACTTCAATAGACAGGCTCCTGTTGGATGAATTGTATGGTTTTATCTTAATCTGTTCCGCTTTTCTAATTCTTTGCAGGTATGGTTCATTAATTTTTTGTAATGGTGCAATTATGATCTCTTCTTTATCGGAAATATGATTACGAATTTTATCGATATAAATGTGATTGTTTTTATGTGTGGCTGTCGCATTTCTAATTTGCCATTTAAGATTTGAGTGACGAATAAGAAATGTTACTCGCTTATTCCCACCTGCAATTATTTCATTTACACTTCTTGTCTTATCAATTTTCTCCAGGGATATTTTTACAGTTTTATCATTTTTTTGAATCAGGCCATAAAAAAAATATTTTTTCCCATCGATCAATGCACCTGCTCCTATTGTATTTTGATTATTATTTTGCTGCTCCATTTTGATAGCAAAAATATCTATATCAGTATCCATTTGTGTGAATGAGATT
>Ga0070729_10002204_pt1 | contig 25994 bp, 21 predicted proteins | sample tdDd472_FD_66725 | JGI IMG/M metagenome (GOLD analysis project Ga0070729, IMG submission 66725) | Marine sediment microbial communities from the Atlantic coast under amendment with organic carbon and nitrate - tdDd47.2 | ecosystem: Environmental > Aquatic > Marine > Coastal > Sediment | place... | reverse complement strand
CCAATGGAAATGGTTGCTGCTTATGGAGCATTCCAGAACAAAGGTATTTGGGTGAGACCCCATACAATGAATCGAATAGTTGACCGTTACAGTAATGTTGTTAAAGAGTATATACCAGAAAAAGAAATGGTTCTCAGTGAAGAAACTGCTTATATGATTACGTCATTGCTTCAGACTGTCAAAAATGATGGAACCGGCAGAAGTGCTGCAACTAGATATGGTTTTAAGCATAAAAATGCAGCCGGCAAAACCGGTACAACTACTAACTGGGTTGATGCCTGGTTTGTAGGTTATTCACAGAATATTATAGCTGGAGTGTATGTTGGTGTTGATGATCCTTTTGTGACATTAGGGGTTAATCAGTCTGGTGCTACTGCCGCTTTACCTATTTGGGCAAATTTTATGCGTCGTGCTCATGAGTTGAACAACTGGCCTGATACTCCTTTTGAAGTTCCTGAAAGAGTTATCCAGATTGAAATCTGTAATGAATCAATGAAATTGCCATCAAAATACTGTACCGATACTTTTAAAGAATATTTCATCAAGGGAACTGAGCCACTGGAAAGTTGTACGGTTCACTCAGTAATTAATCAAAATGGTAGCAATTACGACGAACTTATTTTTTAATGACAAATAAAAATATATTATTGGTTAATCCCTGGATTGCAGATTTTGCTGCATATGATCTTTGGGCAAAACCATTGGGTTTACTCTATATTGGTGCCTTTCTCCGTAAATATGGATATGATATTTCTCTCTTGGATTTTCTTGATCGTAAGAAGTGGTCAGATGATCCAAAAGGTGGCAAAGGTAAATACAACCGAAAACCGATAGATAAGCCAGCTATTCTGAATCATGTAAAACGCAACTTTTCACTCTACGGAGCCACTGAACTTCAGTTAAGAACTCATCTCCAATCCATGAAACCACCAACAGCAATTCTCATTACCAGCCATATGAATTACTGGTATGTCGGTGTACAAAAGTCCATTGAAATAATTCGTAAATATTTTCCAGAAACGCCGGTCATTTTTGGTGGAATCTATGCGACAATTTGTGAAGAACATGCACATCAGAATATTGAAGCAGATTACTTCATCAAAGGCTATGGTGAAAAAAAAGTATTGAAGGTTCTCGATGCACTTCATGGAATTTCCAGAAAATACAAAGATGTACCGGAATTCGATGATTCATTATTTCCACCTTATGATCTGTATGAAAAGTTGGAATCATTGCCACTTATGACTTCACGTGGATGTCCAATGAGTTGTAGTTTCTGTGCTACAAAAATCCTAAATCCCGAATTTTATCGACGGAGTGTGGAAAATCTGATTGCAGAAGTAAACCATAATTATGAAAAATATAGTGTGACACATTATGCCTTCTATGATGATGCATTATTTTCCCAAAAAGATAAATATATTATTCCCTTCCTGGAAGAGATAATAAAGTTACCATATAAATTTGAGTTTTATAGTCCAAATGGACTTTTTGCACGACCTATTGATGAAAAATTGGCGAACCTGATGTACAAAGCAGGCTTTAAAATGGTTAGACTTAGCCTGGAGTCCTCAGTCTCGAAATGGCAGGAAGCATCATCCAGTAAAGTATCTAAAGAGGATTTTGCAAATGCAGCTGAAAATCTTAGAAGTGCAGGTTTTCGTAATAATGATATTGAGGCTTATCTGATCATGGGATTGCCGGGACAGGCTTTTGAAGATGTGAAGGAAAGTTTGGAATTTGTCTATGATAATAATGCTATTTCCAGATTGACGTCCTACACACCAATTCCTGGTACAACCGATTGGGATAGAGCTGTGAAGTTGGGATTGATAGAAAAAGATTGTGATCCATTACTTACCAATAATTCCATCTATCCTTGTGCATCTGAAATCCTGTCAATTGAACAATTCCAGGAATTGAAGGATTTTATGAATAGGTTAAATGATAAAGTAAGAAACCAGGAGAAATAAATGGGTGATATACGTGAATCAGCACCAATGGTCCATCCTTTTGCTGCTGTGATGTTTCCTGATGATGAATTGTATGAAACATCTATAAATCTGCTGAAGCAAAAATTTGGGGAGCCACTTGGGATGGGACGGATTTTCCAAGTGACAGATTTTACCGATTATTATGTAAAAGAATTTGGTGAAAACCTCAAAAAACAATTCATTGTTTTCAAAGAGCCTCAAAGTGTAGAAAAACTCTATGAATCAAAAATCTGGTCGAATGAAGTGGAATTGACAATCAAAGAACCGGAAAATGATATTCGTTATGTAAATATTGATCCCGGATATTTGACACCAGCAAAATTTGTTCTCTACTCCAGTAAGAATTTCTCTCATCGACTATACCAGGGTGATGGAATTTTCGCTGAAATAACAATGCTTTTCATGCATGGAAAATTTAACAAAATGGACTGGACATACAATGATTACTGGGATGAAGAGAATAAAGGATTTTTGAAAGAAATGCGGAAAAAGATTGTAGATATTTTGCGAGGGAAGTGAATTTTTTAACCACGAAATAAGCGAAAATATTAAATGTTGGTCTATTTTGCATGTTTCGTGGTTATACCCTTATCGTTTTAATCTATCCAAAAACAATACGACAAATTAATACAGCAGCAAGCATTCCAGCAGTGTCGCCAATCAATCCGGCAGCAACAGCATGACGCGTACGCTTGATACCAACTGAACCAAAATATACAGCAAGCACATAAAAAGTAGTTTCAGTACTTCCAAACATAGTTGAAGTCAATCTACCGATAAATGAATCAGGGCCATGCTCTTGCATAAGTTCTGTTACTATTCCTAATGTTCCGCTTCCTGAAAGTGGACGCATCAATGCGACTGGTAGAGCTTCTGCGGGCATTCCAACTAGAGATGTAATAGGAGTCAAAAATTTGATCAAATACTCCATTGCTCCTGACGCACGAAACATTCCTATCGCTACAAGAATCGCTACAAGATATGGAATAACTCTTATTGCAACCTGAAATCCCTCTTTTGCACCATCTACAAATATTTCATATACTTTAATTTTTTTAAATAGAGCCACAAATAAAACTACAATCAAAATGACAGGGATTGCATATACTGAGAAGGCTTGCATAAAATTTACAAAAGCTGAAGTTGTTCCATTATTCATTGTCAGCTCCCTTTACAGTTTTCATGTTCATTGGGTTTGTTTTTTTTATCCATGGTAATCGTTGCAGTAGTTTTGCAGCAGTTACTGCTGTAAAACATGCAATTGTTGATGCAAATATCGCTGTACTGATTATTTCAAAAGGATTCATAGAATTTAATTCTGTTCTAATTGCAATAACTGTCATTGGAATAAAAGTAATTGATGCAGTATTTATAGCCAGAAAAATAACTTGTGCATTGGTTGCAGTCTCTTTATCGGGATTTAATTCCTGGAGTTCTTCCATGGCTTTGAGCCCAAGTGGAGTGGCTGCATTGCCAAGTCCTAACCAATTCGCTACAACATTCATCATCATAGATCCAATAGCAGGATGATCTTTTGGAATATCTGGAAAAAGGAATTTTGCTAAAGGTCTGATTAAACGAGAAATAATTTTTATTAAACCACCTTTTTCTGCGATTTTCATAATTCCCAACCAAAAAGCCATGATTCCAATAAGTCCAAGGGAAATATCAACAGCAATGCCTGCATATTCAATAGCAGCATCTGTAACAGATTGTAAATTTCCTGTAATTGCTCCAAAGATGAGAGAGATCAGCATTAAGCCGAGCCAAATGTAATTGAGCATGATTTCATCCTTTCAGTATGCGTTAGTTCGCTTAATTTACTTTCGAAGCTACATTTTATCAATATTTATTTCCTTAGTCCATTGACTTTCAATAGGGAATCGGAAGAAAGTTGTAGATGAAAAACACTATTGGAAACAAACACTATTTTAACATTTGGTTTACACAAAATTAACAAAAAGTTCTTATTTTGTTTTTGCAAAATAAACTTATATCATGTGTTTTTTTGACAACAACAAAAAATGTATGAAGTTTAAGAGTATACAATATTGATTTTATAAAATTAGTAACCCTCTATTGAAAAGAACTCAAAATATAATGACTTTATAACAGTAAAAAATAAAAATGGAAAGAAATATGTTAAATGTAAAATCAGGAAAAATTTCAGGAATACTTAAGGGACTGGCATTGCTCAGTTTGATTTATTTATTCCTATTAAGTATTAAACTTTTTGGGTATTCCTTCAAAGCAATGGGTGGTGGAGCCGCTGAAGCTATCATGCAAATGGTATCCAATCCTTTTGTTGGGCTGATTACAGGTATTTTAACAACTGCTCTTGTTCAAAGTTCATCAATGACCACATCATTGGTTGTAGGCTTTGTAGCAGGTGGAGCCTTTGGTGCAGATCCGGCAATTGCTATCCAACTTGCTATTCCGATCATTATGGGAGCAAATATTGGTACTAGTGTAACCAATATGCTTGTAAGTTATGGACATGTTGGTGATTCTGATGAATTTGAAAGAGCCTTTGCAACCAGTGTTGTTCATGATTTTTTCAATGTGCTTGCAGTTGTTGTATTGTTCCCACTTCAATATTTCTTTAATATTCTTGGCGTAATGGCCTCATTAATGTCAAATGCTTTTGTTGGTATTGGCGGAGTAAAACTTTTCAATCCCCTCGGTGTGATTATCAAGCCTGTAGCCAAAGCAATTATGCATTACATTTCCGTACCCTGGTTGGGAATTGTTGTGTCATTAATCCTACTTTTCATTGCTCTGAGATATATTGTAAAAGTAATGAAATTGATGGTATTGGAAAAAATCGAAGTGCTTTTTGATAAATACATATTCAAAACAACTCTTCGTGCATTAGTATTGGGAATGGTTTTTACAGCCATTGTACAATCCAGTTCTATTACAACTTCACTAGCTGTACCATTAGCAGCAGCAGGAGTTGTCACAATTCAAAAAATATATCCTTATGCACTAGGTGCAAACATAGGAACAACTATTACTGCATTGTTAGCAGCATTGTCAACCAGTAACCCGACAGCAATTACAATCGCTTTTTCTCACCTAATATTCAACATGTTAGGGATCGCGATTTTCTTGCCATTGAAAAATATTCCAATCACTATGGCAGTGAAATTTGCCAAGTGGTCAAAGACGAGAAAGTATTTGCCCGCTCTTTATATATTGCTTATATTTTTCATCATTCCGGGTTTATTAATTTATTTTCTGAGGTAATGATATGTGGAAAAAATTTATTGAAACATTAAAGAAAAAACCGTTAACGGAACAGATAGAAGAAAAATTGATTGAAAGCTTAAAAATGGACAAGGAAATGTTCACCAATGCTAAGTTTGCATTGAGAAACAAAGGACACCTTGACATTGCAGAGCAAGTAATCAAAGATGATAAAAGTATTAATAAATCCGAAAGAACAGTAAGACGTAAATTGCTTACTCATTTTGCCATTGCTGATAAAATTGATATTGGCTCTGGGTTCACGGTATCAAGTATTGTTATTGATATTGAACGTATTGGTGATTATGCAAAAAATATTGCTGATTTAGCAATTCTAATGGATAATAAATTCACTTGTGAAGTGTTTGATGATAAAGTGAAATCCATTGAAAGCAAAATCGAAGCGATGTTCATTAAAACCATTACTGCTGTTGAAAATGATGATGTTGATATCGCTAGAAATGTTTATGAAATGTACAAAAAAGAGATATCAGGAGAATGCTCCGCAATAAAAGATTCATTGATCAAAGGAAATGAAGAGATAAGTGCTGGAAATGCAGTTGCTATTGCTCTTTACTTGAGATATATGAAACGAATTGGTGCACACCTCTCAAATATATCAACAAGTGTTGTAAATCCATTCCCACGGATTGGATACAAAGAGAAAAATTAAGAAAGGTATTGAAGTGTCAAAAGGTGTAACAAAACAAAGTGTAGATTATGCAAAATGGTATACTGATGTCGTATTAAAAGGTGAGTTGGCGGATTACGGCCCGGTAAAAGGAACGATGATTATTCGACCTTATGGCTATGCTATCTGGGAATCAATCAAAGCTGCCGCTGATAAAATGTTCAAGGAAACCGGACATGTGAATGCATATTTTCCGATGTTTATACCTGAAAGTTTCATGACCAAAGAAGCAGAACACGTAGAAGGATTCGCTCCTGAATGTGCTGTGGTAACTCATGGTGGTGGCAAAAAACTTGATGAGCCACTTTATGTACGCCCTACTTCTGAAACTATCATCTGGTCTGCTTACAAAAAGTGGATCAATTCTTATAGAGATTTACCAATTCTTATCAATCAGTGGGCAAATGTTGTTCGTTGGGAAATGAGAACACGATTGTTTCTTCGTACAACAGAATTCTTGTGGCAGGAAGGTCATACTGCTCATGCAACTGCAGAAGATGCTGAGATTGAAACACGCAAAATGATTGAAGTTTATCGTAAATTGGCTGAAGATCATTTAGCAATTCCTGTACATGTTGGTAAAAAAACTGATGCTGAGAAATTCGCTGGTGCAGTTCATACTTATTGTATTGAAGCAATGATGGGCGACAAAAAAGCACTTCAGGCTGGAACTTCTCACAATTTAGGTCAAAATTTTGCCAAAGCATTTGATGTAAAATTCCTTAGCAAAGAAAACAAACAGGAATATGTATATGCAACTAGTTGGGGCGTAAGTACTCGCCTGGTTGGTGGATTGATCATGGCTCATGGAGATGACAAAGGTTTGATATTGCCACCAAAAGTTGCTCCTTATCAAGTTGTAATGATTCCTATTGCCAGAAAAGAAGAAGATAGAATTCTTGTAATGGAAAAAGTTGATTCAATTGCAAAAGATTTAATTGCTAATGGTATTCGAGTCAAAGTGGATGATAATACTCAGCAATCTCCTGGCTGGAAATTTAACCAGTATGAAATGCAAGGTGTTCCAGTGAGAATGGAAATCGGTCCAAAAGATGTAGAAAAAGGACATGTTGTGATTGTTCGTAGAGATACTGGTGTCAAGGAATTTATTCCAATGGATCAGGTAACTCAAAAACTTGTTGATATGATGCCTCAAATGCAGAAAGATCTTTTTGATAAAGCATTGGCATTCAGAGAAGCAAACACTAAAGTTGTTAGCAATTACGAAGAATTTAAAGCAGCAATTGCTGATGGAAACTTTGTGAAAGCACACTGGGCAGGTGATGGCGAAATGGAAGCAAAAATCCAGAAAGAAACCAAAGCCACTGTCCGCTGTATTCCATTCGAACAGAATGATGGTGCAGGAACTTGTTTCTATTCAGGAAAACCTGCTGAAAAAATTGCGATTTTTGGAAAATCCTATTAATCCTAATTTTTGAAATAAAACTTGATTCGCCGGCTATGAATGCTGGCATTTATATAAATGAAAATCCCGATACTATGTTATCGGGATTTTTTCTTATACAAGCGGTTATTTAAAGGAATTGTGTATTACCATCAATTCAGAATATTGAGGATTTTTTTAATTAAATCTTTTCCGTTTACTTAAAATCATTAGATTTTTCAATTCAATAGTGCTTGTGGAATTAAGCCAGTTACTACGGAAATCTTTATGCTGAACAAGTGTCGCAATAGAAGCAATAGTTTTTAAGTGTAATGTTTTCTTTTCCTGGGTTCCTCCCAATAGAAATATTGCATTTACGTTATTTTCCTTTACTGTAAACTCGATTCCATCTTTACACCTTACAATTGTTAAAAACATCTTGTCTTTCCCATCAACAACAATATGAGGTATCGCAAGAAAATCTGAGACAGCTGTATTTGATTCTTCCTGTCTCTTTAAGAATCGTGAGATAACTTCCTTTTCATTCATATCGATCTCTTTAGATATACTATTGGCAACTATATTCATGAGATTTTCAAAATTGAAATGTCCTTCTATATCAAAAACAGAGGCTTTTTTTATCAACTGGTCAAAATTGTCTTGTTCAATATTCTCTCTATTAACCAGCACTTCTCTAAGTTCATCTTCCAATAAGTTTTCTGCCAATTTACTATCTGTTATTCTTTTCAGCATATGTAAAAGGGCTGATTCTCGATTTTTGATTTTTCTACCATAAAATATGTAAACACAGAAACTAATGAATATGAAAGCAAGGCTTATCTCAATAGCATCTTTACCGAGATCTACTATAAAAAATGTAAAAATAACAACACAAGATATTTGTAAAAATGGATATAATGGAGATTTAAAGCTAGGTTTATAATTTGTTATTTGGCTTTCTCTTAAAATAATTACTGCAATATTGGTTAATACATAGGATGTTAAAATAACTGTGGAAGCTGATTTGACAAGCATTTCAAGCGGAAGTAATAAGGATAAGAAAATTATTATTCCTGTAATTATTGTAGCATTGGTTGGGGTTTTATATTTCTTATTAACTACACCGATCTGGTGGGGTAATAAGTGATCCAGACTTAAAGCCATAGGATAGCGTGAAGCAGACATAATACCAGCATTAGCAGTGGTAAAAAATGCTAGCATAGAGGCAATGATAATTATTGTATATCCTCCTGTTCCCATAATAATTTTTGCAGAATCAGCTACAGGTGTCATTGATTCTCTAAAAACGGAAGGGGCTAATGTCCCTGTGATGATAAATGTAATAAGTGTATAAAAAATTGTGACAGAAATAATTGATGAAATAATGCCAAGAGGAATATTTCTTTTGGGATTTATGACTTCCTCCGAAACATTTGCAACTTTCAATAATCCACCAAAAGAGATAAATATAAATCCGGATGTAATCAATATTTCATTAAAGTCAACTGTTAGAAAAGGAGTGAAGTTTGAAGGTTGAATTTTAGTGAAACCTACTATGATATAAATAAGGAGTAAGGACAATAAGCCAATTACCATAATAATCTGAAAAATTGCGGCCTCTTTAACTCCCTTAATATTAATTACAACAAAGAATACACATAAAATAAATCCAGATAATATCGGGCTGAATCCTATATATAAGAATATTATTTCGGAGATACCAAAGATAGCGAAGGCACTTTTTAATGATAATGCAAACCAGCCAAGAAAACCGGAGATAGTACCAAACATTGGTCCAAATGTTTTGTTGATAAAGTAATAATCTCCACCAGCTTTTGGCATAGCAGTGGCTAGTTCAACAACACTTAAAATACCAAATAATCCAAGAACGCCTGCTATAAAATAAGAAATAAAAACAGCCGGGCCAACTTTGGAAAATGCAAGCCCAGGTAATATAAATAAACCTGAACTGATCATTGCACCTGTGGCGATACTAAAGACACCGAAAAAAGTAATTCCTTTTTTTAAGTCCATATAAACTCCTTTTACATATTTTAATATATTTAAATCAACAATAGATATCGAGTATTGCAACGATATTTTCAATATTTTTCTTATGCAACAACTGAAAGGAGAAATAGTTTCTATTCATTATCTTTATCAATTGTAGCAATATTGTTAAAAAGTATTCAAGAAGGAAGATTGTCATTGAATCACATTCTTTACAGTTCTATGAAAACTTAAAAATCACAATAGTATCTTGTCAGGAATTTTTGTATTATTGTCTATGACATTAATAAAAACCCAAGCACTGCTTTTAAAGAAAATAAACTTCCAGGATTCCAGTACAATTATCCATTTTTATACCCGAGAGCATGGGAAAATTTCAATAATTGCCAAAGGGTCACGGCAGATCAAAAGCCAATTTCGAGGTTATCTGGAACCACTGAATTTCCTGAATATCATTTACTACTATAAACCAACTCGTGAAATCCAAACATTATCCAAAGTTGATATGCTCCAAAATTTTGTCAGCAATCTCAATGATATTCGGGCAAATTATATAAGTCTGGCAATTTTAGAATTAATAGATAAACTGGTACATCATAATGAGGAAAACCAACGTCTCTTTGATATGACTATTAATACATTGAAATATATTGATCAAAATCCAAATATGTCGGATTTAGGATTAATTCTATTTTTGTTGGGTGCCATCAAAACTCTTGGGTATAGAATTGATCTGAACAATTGTCATTTTTGTGGAGCGGATTTGAATAGATTTTTCTTTGATGAAAAGAACCCACAGCCAGTTTGCTATAATTGTTCAAGCAAATATTTTGATGAGATATCGGCTGATCAATTAGTTTGGCTGAAATACATTGACAATATTGACTTGCTAAATCCTCTAAAACCAATTAAATCAGTAGAAAAGTCATCTATTATTGTGGATTTTCTGTTATTTTATGCTGGCATATATTTTGATTTTTACCCAAAACTCAACAGTTTGGAAATGTTAAAATACCTATAGAAAAGGAAAATAATGTCATACTATTCATATAACTTTAACAACAACTCTGGTGATTATCATGTAAAGCCGAAACTATTTCGTGGTGCTATCAGAGTTTTGCTAATTGCCAATGTTGCGGTTTTTTTAATATCTAATCTTTTGGGTATCAATAGTTTTGTATATCGATTTTTTGGCCTTGTTCCCACTTCTATTTTGGGTAAAGGATTCATATGGCAGTTTTTCACATATATGTTTGTTCATGGTGGTCTTGGACATATTTTTATGAATATGTTCGTACTCTGGATGTTTGGAATGGAATTAGAAAATTATTGGGGTAAAAAGGAATTTTTGAAATATTTCCTAATAACTGGTGTTGGTTCAGGATTAATTACTTATCTGTTCAGTATGGGATCTTCTATTCCTGTAATTGGTGCTAGTGGAGCAATTTACGCATTACTGCTAGCTTTCGGAATGATGTTTCCGGATCGAAAAATTTATATCTATTTTCTATTTCCAATCAAAGCAAAATATTTTGTAATGATATTGGGTGCAATGACATTTTTTTCATCTCTTGGATCTCCCGGAGATGGTGTCAGCCATTTAACGCATCTTGGTGGTTTAATTGTCGGATTTCTCTATTTTAAACGAAAAATATTATGGAATGAGTTGCAATTACTCATTAAGAAATTTCATATTACAAATCCCTTTAAGAATTTTATTCGGAAAGTAGATAAAAAGGAATCGAAGTCAACACCAACAAGTTCAGGATATGCTACTGACGAGACGATGCGGGAGCAAGTTGATATAATATTGGATAAAATTAGTCAAAGTGGTTATGATAGTTTAAGCGAGCAGGAACAACGTACACTTTATCTGGCGAGTAAGTATTTTGCTAGTCAGCAGAATAAATCATAATTATATGTAATAGTGAATACACCTTTGGAAAAATTTTTCGATCAATCCAAAGGCGTAAAGTCTATTTTAACTAGAACAACCTGATCTAAAGGCACTACCGCCAAAAAATTCACGAATTAACGAAGTATCAGGAATATATTTTCCATCGATTGGAAGGAAAAAGGACAGAATATCAAGCAATCTTTCGGCTTCAGGATAACTGGGATGTTCGAATGGAACTTGCATCAGTACTTTTTCTGCATCATTTTTTACCGCATTCATTTCATAGACTAGTGCTGAATTGAACATGATATCAGAGAATTGTTGAAATTTGAAAATGTACTTCTTTTCACCTTCAACTACTTTTTTCCACATTGCAATAGTGTCTGCTGCAGAATAGCCTCGATATTTATAATCACGAATGATTCTTCTGAGCAATCTCATATCGTGCGTAGCGATCCTATTTTTTTCATCAAAATTTAAGTGAGTTAATGCGCTGATATAAATTTTAAATTTTAGTTTATCTTCAATTTCTGTTGTGAGGCCAGGATTGATCCCATGGATTCCTTCAAAAAGTAGAATAGTATTTTTATCTACTTTTAGTTTTCGTCCACTGTCTTCTTTTTTTCCAGTGATAAAATTATATTTAGGAAGTGCAATTTCATGTCCACCTAAAAGTAGTTTTAAGTGCTGGTTTAGTAGTTTTAAATCAATGGCTTCTAATACCTCAAAATCAAGGTTTTCACCTTGTTCGCGAACCAATTCGTCACGATCTTTAAAATAATCATCCAGTGACAGAGTTAATGCGTTCAATCCCAAAACCTTCAGTTGGATAGCGAGTTTATTTGCGAAGGTAGTTTTCCCTGATGATGATGGGCCAGCAATAAAAACCAGTCGCTTACCAGCATCTTTGATTTGGTCAGCAATATAAGACATTTTTTTATCCTGAAGCGATTCTGATATTTTGATTACTTCTGGAATTGTATGGTTTACTATATGTTCATTAATATCGCTAATTGTGATGAGTTTGAGAATTTCACCCCATCGGACAAACTCCTGGAAAACATCATATAGTTTTTCCTGATTGGAGAATTCCTGCAAGTTGTGTGGATCACCTTCAACAGGACACCTTAGGATAAAACCGTCAGAATAGGGATGAATATCATAGACTTTAATAAGTCCTGTATTTGGAGCCAATGGTGCCTGTTCCCAATATTTATTTCCTTCTAATTCATAAAGCATTAGGAAATTTTGCGAACAATACTGAAGCATTTTTGCTGTGTCTTCACGGTCAATAGATTTGAAGTAATTAATAGCCGCAATTTTTTCAAAAAGTACAGGTTCAATAGAAATATTTTCTTCTATACAGTCGTTGAATTCATCTTTTAGTTGTGTTACTAATTCATCTGTGATCTTATGATTTTGAAATTTGCAGTAAACGCCATCAGCCATGCTATGCAATACTGTTAGGTGAAGATCGTGAAATTTTTTGTTACAAATATGGGATAGGATCAAAACTGCCGTGTTGAGATAAGTGCGTCTGGAAGAATCATGAAATTCTGGAAAAGTATTGATAGTGGAATCTTCACGTATAATATCATTGAGAGAGCAGAATTTATGGTTTTTGACAACAACATAGGGTAAAAATGAATTCACATCGATGTTTTTTTTCAATACATTAATGATTTTTTCTTTTGGTTTTTCAAACACAACATTTTTGTTGTTAATAGTAATCTTTAATCTACTCATAAGTACCGCCTTCTTATTATGTGGAAAAATTTACACTAATGGAACAAATCTTACAGGTAATATCGACTCTTTCCTTATTTTGTTGTCTTCTTTTGTTATCAAAAGCAGTTCCTGATGATCAAATTGTTTGCCAACAGGAATGATCATTTTTCCATTGTCTGATAATTGTTCAATTAATTTTTCAGGGATATCTGTCCCACCAGCTGTTACGATAATTCGATCAAAGGGAGCATGTTCTTCAAGTCCATCCCGACCATTTTTATTGAATATTTGGAAATTATTGGTTTTTGCATTTCTAAGGTTCATTTTTGCCAATTCAACCAGTTCAGAGATTACTTCGATTGTATATACTTCTTTTGCAATCTCAGATAGAATAGCTGTTTGATAGCCGCAACCGGACCCAATTTCCAGTACTTTGGAATCTTTATTGACATCCAAATACTCAGTCATGAAAGCGACTACATAGGGTTGTGAAATAGTCTGTGAATGACCAATGGGAACAGGTTGGTCTGCATAGGCTATGGCGTGGGATTTTTTAGGTACAAATAATTTTCGATCGACATTTTGAAATGCTTTGATTACATTTTGATCTTTGATTCCACGTGCAATAATTTGTTTTTCCACCATTTCCCGAATATCTCCAGGTTGTTGATGAAGATTTGCTAGTAATTTTTCAATGTCCATTAATCTAAATAATTGTGTTATCAGGAATTACTGTATGCTTTGGAATTACTACTATTCCATCTTTGATATAATAAGAATCTTCCTCAGCATCCTGAATATTCCTTTTATTGATGATTTGAACATTGTTGCCAATTCTTACATTTTTATCTATAATAGCATTGTTGATGATACAATTATCTCCGAGACCCAATGGAATGGTTTCTTGCTCTTCATTTTTTTCATAGTAATCATATCCCATAACGATAGCATTATTGATTGTAGTATTTTTGCCTATTTTACTTCTTAATCCAATAACGGCATGTTTGATTGTAGCGTGGTTAATAAAACAACCATCGGAAACCAAGGCTCCATCGATAGAACTGTTTTTAATTTTAGATCCTGGTAGAAATCTTGGGCGTGTATAAAAGGGGTATTTTTCATCATAAAAATTGAAAGGTGGGTCTACATCTGCTAATTCCAGGTTTGCAGTAAAAAAGGACTCGATACTACCAATATCTTTCCAATAACCATTGAATTCATAAGCAAAAACTTCATGATCATCCAGAATTTCAGGAATAATATGTTTACCAAAATCCTCTTTTTGGATGGAGTATAGATTTTGAAGAAGTTTTTCAGTGTTGTAAAAGTAAATTCCCATTGAAGCCATGTATGGAGTTTCTTCAGGCAATCCAGGTGATTTAATATCCTTTAACATTGCTTCTTTTGGTTTTTCTACAAATCTGATAATTTTTCCATTCTCATTTACCTGTAGAATACCAAATTCAGTTGCTTCCTTTGCGGAAACAGGTTTTACACAAATTGTTACATCTGCTTTTTTCTCGACATGATATTCTGCAAGTTTACGATAATCCATTCTATAAAGATGGTCACCGGACAGAATTAAAGTGTATGTGGTATTTGCATTAGAGATAAAGTGCGAATTCTTACGAACAGCATCTGCAGTTCCCTGATACCAATCTTTGTTTGCATTTGTTTGCTGTGCGGCAAGAATATCAACAAAACCATGTGAGAAAGGACCGAATTGATAAGTATCATTAATATGACGATGAAGTGAATGATTATTAAATTGGGTTAAGAGATAGGCTTTATTTATACCACTATTAATAGAATTGCTAATTGGAATATCAATCAATCTGAACTTTCCGGCAATTGGTACTGCAGGTTTTGCTCTATATTTTGTCAACGGGTATAGTCTTGATCCTTTTCCGCCACCTAAAATTATACTTAAAACATCATTCATTTTGAGACTCATATTGATACCTTTTTTTGAATTTGTTAAGAAATCTATGTTTTATACTAAGTCAGGCCAGAGTATTTTCAGTTGAATAGCAGTCAAAATAAAACCCATACTAAATCCTGCAATTACCTGGGGTATTGTATGTGCTTTCAACCTTACTCGACTATATATTAATAACGGTAATAAACTCGAAAAATAAAAATATCTTTTTGATAAAATCATTCCAAATGTTGCTATAGGAATGCCAAAGGAAAGGCCATGAACACTAATTTTCCAGTATCTAGTAATGAGAGTTGCCAACCCAGTATTGATTGTATAGATCAGCATAATTAAGACTAATTTTTGTGGCGCTCGAAGTAGAACCAACATAAATGCAGCAAACAGAAATAATATAGTTCCTTTGATGAAAGGTCCTTGACGTTTTTTTCTATCGGGAATATCAATATTTTCAATTTTGCCTTCGGCTTTCATTTTCCAAACATAAGCAAATGGGATAATTGATACTGTAAGAACTGTGATTATTAAATATATATAGTAATAGCCTGCGGCAGGTGGCAAATTGAAAAATAATATTGCAAAAGTTAGTGGAGATAATATAAGAGGGTGAATAATATTTGAGATTGATTTTGCGAAATAATTATTAGTCATTTATGCTTTCCTGTTTAATCGTAATACAATATATAAACATAATGAAATTAAGTCCAATATGAAATAAGATAGTTTTTAAAATTTTATGTATAATTGTTAATAAATAAAAAAGGCTGTCATTTCTGACAGCCTTTGTGATGGCACGGGGAATCGAACCCCGATTGCAGGGATGAAAACCCTGTGGCCTAACCGTTAGCCGATGCCACCATCGTTTTCATTCTTTTTGGGTGAGTAACGGGATTTGAACCCGCAACAACTTGGACCACAACCAAGCGCTCTACCGTTGAACTATACCCACCATAATTCCTAGGTTGACCCTTGCAGGTTTTTCCGTCGTCTTGCTCAAAAAGCGGGCTAAAATTAAAACCCTTTTGGTATAAAGGCAAGCAAAAAATGAATATTTTTTTATTGTTCTTAAAATTTATTGTGGATAAGTTGAGATCATGTCAGAAATAAGAAGAAATAAGACGAGAAGTATAATGGTTGGAAGTGTCGGTGTAGGAGGTGATTACCCTGTTTCTGTGCAATCTATGACTACAACAAATACTGAAAATCTAAATGAACTTTTACATGAGATTGATAGGCTATCATTAGCTGAATGTCAGATCATTCGAGTAACTGTTCCTAGTATTAATGCTGCTAAAAATATTTCAGCTATCAAAAAACATACAAAGATTCCTATTGTTGCAGATATTCATTTTAACCATAAACTTGCTCTCATGGCCATTGATGCCGGTATAGATAAGATTCGTATCAATCCAGGGAATATTGGCAAAGATGATAATGTCAAGGAAGTATTGACAAAAGCCAAGACTGCTAAAATTCCTATCAGAGTTGGTGTAAATTCTGGTTCACTTGAGGAAACATTACTAAGAAAATATGGTCATCCAACTCCTGAAGCAATGTTGGAAAGTGCTGAAAAACATATACAAATTTGCCGAGAAAATGATTTTCATGATCTTGCATTCTCATTGAAATCCAGTAATACATACTTGATGATTGAGGCAAATAGACTATTTTCTCAGAAATATGATTATCCACTCCATCTGGGAGTGACTGAAGCCGGACCAATTCGTCAGGGTACTATCAAATCCTCTATTGGCATTGGAACATTACTAGCAGAAGGAATCGGAGATACAATCCGTGTGTCATTGACTGGTGATCCGGTAGAAGAAGTGAAAGTTGGTTACACAATTCTGAAATCGCTGAACCTGATAAAGCATGGTATAAGCATTGTTTCATGTCCTACTTGTGGGCGAACTATTTCAAATGTTGTGAAAATCGCAGAGGAAATAGAAAAACGAACAGCAAGTATTAAGAAAAATCTTACTATTGCAGTAATGGGTTGTGTTGTCAATGGTCCTGGTGAGGCTCGTGAAGCAGATATTGGTGTTGCTTGTGGGAACAAGACTGCCCAACTTTTCAAAAAAGGTGAAGTCATTGATAAAATACCTGAAGAGTTAATTGTTGAAAGATTATTGGAAGAAATAGAAAAATTATGAATACCAAAATAACAAAACTTTCAGAGGTTGAACACACTGAATTATTTCAAGCCTTGCAAGCAGGAAATATCATAGCTTATCCAACAGATACTATCTACGGATTAGGTGCTGATATTTACAACAAAGGAGCAATTGGAAAACTTTTCGAAACAAAAGATCGTGATTATTCCAAACCGGTTAGTTTGTTGTATTTTGAAAAAACGAAAGTACTTGAGGACTTTGACCACCTTGGAGATTATGAAAAAATATTTATCACTGAATTTTTTCCAGGTCCGGTTACCTTGATTTTCCGAGCAAAAAATGATGATCAATTCCCATTCCCATTTATAAATAATGGATGTGTTGGAATCCGTGTTATTGACCATGCGGAATTAAATGAATTGATGAAGGATTATCCAAATCCAATCACAACAACCAGTATCAATCCTGCTGGTAAAAAACCTGCCGAAAGTGCAGAAGAAATTATGGATTATTTTCCAACCCAACTTGCAATGATTATCGATGCGGGATCAACTTCGAACAAAGTTGCCTCAACAGTTATTAAGGTTGAAGAAGATACATATACAATTTTAAGAGAGTCAGCAGTTTCCCAAACTGAAATAGAGAACAGGCTCAAATGAATACATATTTAAGAATTTTAAAGTACTCACTAAAATATAAAAAAGTATTGGTATTGGCGGTAATCACCTCATTACTTTTTGTTGTTTGTAATGTAGGTTCTCTTTGGTTGACTGCCTCTTTTGCAAGCTTTTTATTTCCAAATACTAGTGGTGGAATTACTCAGGAGATCAATCAATCAGTTACTGAATCGGTAGAAATTGGATTCAATAATCAAATTAAAAATTGGACATCAGATTTTATTAACAGTGGCTCACAAGTGGAGTCTTTGAAAAAATTATGTATTCTGATTTTTATTCTATTTTTTATAAAAAATATATTCTTCTATTTCAAGGGAATAACTTTTGGATATATACGCTCCAAAGCAATTACAGATATAAGAAATCAGGTTTACGAGCATTTGACCAATTTGTCTATGCCATTTTATCACAAAAAAAAGCCAGGTGAAATTTCTTCAATTCTTGTTTTTGATATTCGAAATGTTCGGGAAACCCTAAGTCTGAGTTTTAATGAACTTTTGACTGAGCCAATCACAATTATTACGATATTAATTACGCTTTTTATTATTAATTTTAAATTAACTTTGGCAGCAATATTAATTCTTCCAATTTCTGGCTTAGTGATGCAATTTATTGGTAAAAGTATTCGCCGGAAATCTATTCGGTCATCAAAGCAAATGGCTGGAATTTCTTCAATTGTCAATGAAACTGTTCATGGAATTCGTATTGTAAAAGCCTTTGCAATGGAAAAGTTTGAATTAGACAGGTTTTACAGAGAAACAAATAGATTCTTCAAATTGATTTACCGACGTGTAAAACTGCGTAGACTTTCAACACCAATCAATGAAACTTTTGCCATTGGTATTGGCGTACTTCTTCTATATTTTGGTGGAAAAAATGTACTCAGTGGCTCTGGTATGACTGCTGAAGATTTTTTACGCTATGTGGCTTTAATTTTTGCTATGATGACTCCGATCCGTAAACTGAACAAAGTAAATATCAAAATTCAACAGGGAATTGCTGCCGGGCAACGTGTGTTTGAAGTAATGGATCAGGAAATTGATATCAAGGAATCAGATAATCCTAAAGACCTGAAGGAATTTACAGATCAAATCAATTATAGCAATGTAACATTCAAGTATGAAACCTCACTTGACTCAGTTCTGAACTCAATTGACCTCACAGTAAAAAAAGGTGAAATTGTCGCTTTTGTGGGGCATAGTGGTGCTGGGAAAACAACACTAGTTGATCTACTACCAAGATTCTATGATCCTACGAAAGGTATGATAACCATTGACAGTGTTGATACAAAAGAATTTTCTTTTAAATCATTGCGCGATATGATGGGAATTGTGACACAAGATACCATCCTTTTCAATGATTCAATTCGGAATAATATTGCCTATGGGATGAGTGATACAGAAGATGATAAAATAATCCAGGCCGCCCAGGCAGCAAATGCCTTGGAGTTCATTGAGGAGTTACCTGAAAAGTTCGAAACCAATATTGGTGAAAATGGCTGTCGACTTTCCGGGGGTCAACGTCAAAGATTGGCCATTGCTCGGGCAATTTACAAAAATCCTGCAATCCTGATCCTGGATGAAGCAACATCAGCACTAGATTCCGAAAGTGAAGCCAAAGTTCAGCAAGCCATTGAGACTTTGATGCAAAATCGTACTTCATTGGTTATTGCTCACCGATTATCTACAATACAAAATGCTGATAAAATCGTTGTAATGGATGGTGGAAAAATTGTAGAAATGGGAACACATTTAGAACTTCTTGCAAAAAATGGTGCTTATCGGAAACTGCATGATACACAGTTTGCGGAGTGATTTCTGAAAATCTATTTGTTGAATTCTTAAATTTTCTTTATTAATTTTCAATCAAACAAAATTATTCTAAAATAAGGTGATAATATGAGAGCATAATTTCCTTTTACAATTTTAAGACATAAATGTTAGTCCAAAACATTAAAGGAAGAAATTATGCTATCCATTCAAAATATTACATATCTACATCCTAACAAGGAATTATTATTTAAAGACCTCAGTTTTTCTCTTCAATCTCATCAAAAAGTTGCGATTGTTGGGAATAATGGCAGTGGAAAATCCACACTACTTAAATTATTATCTGGTAAACTATATCCTTCCAAAGGACAAATTTTAACAAACTATAAACCTTATTATGTTCCACAACATTTTGGGCAATATGATAACTTCACTCTTTCACAAGCATTGCTGATTGACAAAAAACTTGATGCAATTAGAATGATTGAATCAGGTAATGATGTCGAACAGAATTTATCTATTCTAAATGAAGATTGGGATATTGAGGAGAGATGTCAGAAAGCAATGGCATTTTGGGGATTGGAAGGATTTGATCTGAATCAGGAAATGAATTCCCTGAGTGGTGGTGAGAAGACAAAAGTTTTTCTTGCAGGTCTATTGATTCATGATCCAGAAATTATATTGATGGATGAACCAACAAATCACCTTGATCTGGATGCACGAGAAAAATTGTATTCTTTTTTTAATTCTAATCATAAGTGCATTGTTATTGTTAGTCATGACAGGACACTTTTGGAAATGATGGATCCAATTTATGAATTGAATGAAAAAGGGCTTGTATTATATGGGGGGAATTACAGTTTTTATAAAGAACAAAAGGATATTCAGACAAAAGCTTTATATAACCAATTACATAACAAAAAAGTATCTCTCAAAAGTGCTAAAAAGAAGAAAATAGAATCTGTTGAACGAAAAAATAAACTTGATGCCCGTGGGAAAAAGAAATCCATCAAGGAAGGTATCCCAAAAATGCTTCGAAAAAGCATGAAAAATAATGCTGAAAAGAGTTCCGGTAAACTCAAAGATGATCATGATAATAAAATTGATAACATTAAGCAAGAATTTAGACAAGTAAAAAATGCTTTACCTATACTTCATAAAATCAAGATTGATTTTGATGAGTCACATCTGCATAAAGGAAAAGTGTTGGCGAAAGCTGAAAATGTGAATTTTGGATATGATGACGAAAATTTATGGAGTGAACCGCTTAATCTGGAAATTTACTCTGGTGAACGGATTTGCATAAAAGGAGCAAATGGTTCTGGTAAAACAACTTTGATCAAATTACTCGCAAGTCAACTTAAACCAGTAAGTGGTATAATAACTTGTCCAAATATAAATTATATTTACATAGATCAGGATTATTCATTGATTGACAACAATTTGAGTATATACCAACAGGCTCAACTTTATAATCATCAAAATATTCCAAAACATGAAATAGGTATTCGGCTGAACAGGTATTTATTTCATAATGATGATTGGAACAAGTCATGTGAAGTGCTGAGTGGTGGTGAAAAGTTACGATTAATATTATGTTGTATGATGATTTCCAACCTAGCACCGGATTTATTTATTTTGGATGAACCCACAAACAATCTGGATCTTGAGAATATTGAAATTTTAACTAAAGCAATTGTTGATTACTCTGGAACTTTGATTGTTATATCTCATGATAAATATTTTCTGGATGAAATCGGTATTCAAAGAGAAATTTATCTTAAATAAAATTTAAATTTTTATTGAAACAAAGATGGAGTTAAATTCATTAACTTTATGTTTCAATAATTAATTTAGGAGTATTTATGCGGAAACTATCATTTCTTGTATTGTGTTTAATCAGTATCTCTTTTTCCCAAACTTTTTTAATGCATGATGTGCCAGAGTCTAGTCCAATGTTTCAATTAAAATTTCAAAAACCACATTTTGACACAAAAGAAGAGTTCACTTTTTATACAGGAACTTATGATCTTTTTCTCAATATGCCATTGACATCAAAATATAATATTGAAGCCAATATTCCTTATGCAATTGGACAATTGAAAGATAATGATGACGATGCTATTGATAATTTTGGTAATATTTATTTGGGATTACAATCTCGTATATCTAAAAATGCGAACAAGACATCCATATTGTCATTAGGAGTAAATTTGCCAACAACTTCAGATAATATGAAGGATATTAGTGCAACTTTTATTTCTATATTAACAAATCCGACTAAAATGATTAAGTATTATCCAAATACATTTGGTTTATATACTAATTACGCAAAACATATTAAAAATAATAATGGAAGTGTTTTTGGATTTGAATTAGGCCCGGAGGTTTTTGTACCAACTGGAGACAACGACAATGATGTGGAGTTATTAGCTCACTACGGTTTAAAAGCCGGTTTGAATGTGAGAAAAGTTACACTCTTTTCTGAACTTGTAGGAGTTGTATATTTGTCAGAAGATTTTAATGAATTTGGAGATCGGTTTTTAGAAACTGTTTCTATTGGTGGCCAATGGAATGGTAGAAATTTCAAGCCTGGAATTAATATTAAAAGAAACCTTGATGATGAAATAACGAGAACTACTGATTGGATTTTAGGATTCAATTTTAACTATATATTTTAGAGTAAAAATATAAAAAGCCACATCGTTAGATGTGGCTTTTCTTCGATATATCTAAAAAAGATTAGTTTTAGATCAATACTTTTGCTGTCATGTCAGCAGGAATACCAACTTCAGCCAGTTTCAACACTGTAGGAGCGATGTCTGCCAGAATACCATCTTTGAGAGTTTTACCTTCAGCATCATTAGCCACATAGATGCATTCCACAGGGAATAATGTATGGCTAGTCTGAACCAATCCGCTTTCGTAATTTACCATCTGTTCTGCATTTCCATGATCAGCAGTGATGAGGATGTGAGCGTCAAGTTCCAGTAGTCTGTTTACTACTTTTCCAACACATTCATCGACAACTTCTACTGCTTTTTTCGCAGAATCAAAATTACCTGTATGTCCAACCATATCGCAGTTTGCATAGTTCATAATGATGACATCGTATGGATTGTCCTGAAGTATTTCCAATAATTTGTCAGTTACAGTATAGGCTTCCATTGCAGGAGAAGAAGCGAAGGTTGCAGGATCGATGTCAGATTTGATTTCCATCTGGTCTTCATTTTCATAAGGTGTTGTGCTTTTGCCATTAAAGAAACTTGTAACATGACGGAATTTTTGAGTCTCCGCAATTCTCAACTGTTTTTTACCGGCTTTTGCTAATGCTTCACCAAGCAGGTTGTCCATTCCACCACCAGAAGACATTGAGCCAAGCATGAAATTTTCAAATTCATCATAATACTGAGTGAATCCTACATAAACCACTTTTGGTTTTTCTTGTAATTTTCCAGCATAATTTTCATCAGTGAATGCTTTGGTCAATTGTATTGCACGATCCTGACGGTAATTTGTATGAATGATTGAGTCTCCATCATTGACGCCTTTATAATCACCGATCACATGTGGATGAATATATTCGTCACCCATTTCAGTTCCATCGGGAGTTTTGTCATTATCATAAGAAGTTTTTACTGCATCTTCAATAGTTTCAGCAAATCGTCCTTCACCAGAAACAATACAGTTATAAGCCTGATCAGTAACAGCCCAGTTTTCAGCTCTGTCCATTCCATAAAATCTTCCCATAGCAGTTCCGATTTTACAGTTACCGATTTCCTGAATCACTTTATTCAATTCAAAAATGTACAAACTACTACTTCTTGGTGGAGTATCACGGCCATCAAGGAATGGATGAATGACGATTTTTCCTTCTGGAAATTCATTTCTTGCTTCTCTCATCATTGTGAAAAGGTGATTCATGTGAGCGTGTACACCTTCATCTTGTAAAAGGCCGAAAAAATGCAGTGCAGAATTATTATTTTTCCAGTTGCTGATGACTTCCTGCCATTTTTCTGATTTATAAAGGGAGCCATCTTTGAAGCCCTGATCAATTCGTTTAAGTTCCTGGATCACGATTCTTCCAGCACCCATATTGAGGTGGCCAACTTCACTTGATCCCTGGAAACCATTTGGAAGCCCAACTGCTTCACCTGAAGTTTCCAAAACTGAGCATGAATATTTTTCTTTCAAAGCATCCATGTTCTTTGTATCTGCAGCTGCTACAGCGTTATATTTACTATTATTGTTAATGCCCCAACCATCTCTGATTATCAAACATACTGGTCGCATAATTTATCCTTTCATTTAACTTTCAATTTCGTTCATCTGAACCGGGTAATTTAAGGGTTACAGTAATATAAATAAATAAAAATTCTGCAAACATCAATTTGAGATTTTTACTTCCTTTGACATTTGTACTATTTATATTAAATTTTTCAACATGGTTTGATAAACTCTTAATAATCAATTCGGAAAAACTTAATGAAAAAATCTAACATATTTCTATTCATAATTATCATTTTTCTATCAATAAATCTATTTGCAAAAGAAACAGAAAAGATATGGGTATTCCTTAAACCTGAATACTTGGAAATGTCAAGAGAAAATCCAGTTCAATATGATGAAAAAACTGAAACGAGATTATCAAGAATTGGCTGGCAGAGAAACTATTCTGATTTTTTACCTACCGATAAGATGGAATCCTTAATTCAATCGGAAGTAGTAAGTATCAGAAATTATTCCCGTTCATTATGTGCCTATTCAGTAGAAATTGATCCTGTAAATATTCCTCTACTCCAAAAAATATATTTTGTTCAATCCATAAAAAAAATTGGAATCAGTACTCAAAGGCGAGATGAATTTTTAACCTCCAAAGATGAAAGAGCATTGGCCAAAACTGCTGATTTTTATGGAAATTCCCAGACACAACTCGAGCAACTCAATGTAATCCCGGTTCATGAAATGGGAATCACAGGTAAAGGTGTCCGTGTTGGAATGGTTGATACAGGTTTTATGACAGACCATGAAGTTTTTAATTATCTTAAAGAAAATGGTCGTTTAATTGACCAATGGGATTTTATCTACCATGATGGAATTGTTCAAAATGAGACTGATAATGATACAAAAAATGGAAGCCAGCATGAACACGGAACAGCAGCATTTAGTTGTTTGGCTGGATATGTTCCTGATGTATTGATCGGAACAGGTTATGATGTAGAAGTGTTGCTGGCAAAAACCGAAGTAAAAGGCTCTGAAACTAGAATTGAGGAAGACAATTACGTCGCAGCAGTTGAATGGCTGGAAGAAAATGGTGTTGATATTATTTCCTCATCGCTTGGCTATCGTGATTTTGATGACTTCGAATATCCTTTCTCCGATTTTGACGGAGAAACAGGTGTCACGACAAAGGTTGTAAATTGGGTTCATGACCGAGGTGTACTATTTGTTACTGCTGCCGGGAATGACGCAACAAGATTTCCTTCAGATGGTGGATTGATTATGCCTGGTGATGCTTTTGGAGCATTGACTGTTGGTGCTGTGAATAGTAATGGTGATATTGCATCTTTTAGTTCTCATGGTCCTACATATGATGGTAGGACAAAACCTGAAGTCTGTGCTATGGGATATCATACTTATGTTGGGATCAGTTATACTGCTGAAAGTTACCGCTACAGTAATGGTACTTCATTTTCGACGCCACTAATTTCTGGTTGTTGTGCACTAATTTTGGAAAAATATCCTCATTGGACACCAGATGTTGTGATGGAGAATCTGAAAAATTTTTCTGACAGAAATGACGATCCTGATCCAATATATGGTTGGGGAATTCCGGATATTCATCGACTTATTACGGAAACTCCGGATTCAGTATTGAATATGCCCGAGATTCCGACAAAAGATATATTGGTTGCTCCGAATCCAATCTGCACAAAAGACGATGGTGAAATAGCAAAGATATATTTTAAATGGACCAATCCGAATACTGGAAACAATAGCACATACCGATTAACAATTTTTGATATTGCAGGGAAAAAAGTATATTCTCAAAAACTGGATGAAAAAATTATAGGTGAAGTAGACTGTGTAAATTGGAACCTACGAAACAAGTTTGGAAACAATGTGAGTTCCGGTATATATTTCATAGAGATTACTGGTGAAAAAATGCACAAAATCGGTAAGTTGACAATTGTGAAATAAAATTGAATTTTATGACAACCTTTTAGGAATAAACCTATCATACAAGGAACAAAAAATGAATGAGAATGAAAAGGTTTTAATAGAAAGAGCACAAGGTGGTGACAAAATGGCTTTTCAACAGATTATGAAAACACATGGACAAAAGATGCTGGGACTAGCATTCAAGTTCACAAAAAACCACCAGGATGCAGAAGACCTTTACCAGGAAACATTTTTGAAAATTTATAAAAATCTGAATTCTTTTCGATTCGAAAGTGAGTTCACTACCTGGGCCTATCGAATTCTGGCGAACCTGGCTTACAATTCATTCCGTAAGCAGAAAAACAACCAGACAGTAGATATGG
>Ga0070729_10002202_pt1 | contig 26019 bp, 17 predicted proteins | sample tdDd472_FD_66725 | JGI IMG/M metagenome (GOLD analysis project Ga0070729, IMG submission 66725) | Marine sediment microbial communities from the Atlantic coast under amendment with organic carbon and nitrate - tdDd47.2 | ecosystem: Environmental > Aquatic > Marine > Coastal > Sediment | place... | reverse complement strand
CCTGATTGGTCGATTGCTACGGCTCTTACATTTGTAGCTCCACAATCCAAAACTATGACATATTTAATTTTCATATTTCTGTAAAGCTATTCAGATATTAAAACAATTGAACGGTCGTTCGGCTGAGGTTTACCCGGTGTGCTACGTCCATCATCGATGTATTTTTGCATCAACTGTGTGAGTTCCTTAACCACTTCAGGATTTGCTTCAACCAGGTTATACTGCTCCCCAGGATCATCATACAAATTATACAATTGCATGGGAGGTAAATCCATTTCTTTTGCACCCTTGGGAATGGGATAACTCCACCCGCCCGAACCAGGACAGAAAATCAGTTTCCATTCTGCCTGCCGGATGGCGAACGAACCATTTATGGAATGATGCACGGTGGCCGGTCTTATAGGTTCCTCATACTCCTCATCAACTAAAGCCGGTAAAATATTGTACGAATCCTCCGCAGCATTTTCCTCCGTTTCAGCTCCAACAATAGACGAAACGGTAGCCAAAAGGTCAGAAAGACAAACTGTTTCATCAGATATCAGGCCGGGAGGAATTCTTTCAGGGCACTTTGCGATAAATGGGATTCTGTGTCCTCCTTCATATATATCTGCCTTCGAACCTCTGAAGATGTAACTTGGGTTGTGGCCAAAACTTTTCAGCTCCTCAAAATCTGCCATCGGAGAGCAACCATTGTCACTGGTGAATATCAATAATGTATTATCATCCATGCCCTTTTCCTCCAGGACTTGCATAATTTGACCTACTACATCATCTACCTGCAACACAAAATCGCCATATTCATTGGTTTTACTTTTTCCCAGAAATTCTGTTGTAGGAATAATTGGTGTATGCGGTGCCGGTAAAGGAAAATACACAAAGAATGGTGTGCCCTTTTTTTGATTCCGGATAAAAGTAAGGGCTTTATTGGTTAGGTTTTGTAAAACATCTTCCATTCTGAAATCGGTTCCCAGAGGCCCTTCTCGCCAAAAACATTTCCCCGGGTTTGCCGGAATAATGGAATCGGGTATGGCAGTAATCTTGTCATTTTCAATATATACATAAGGCGGAATATCCAGTGAAGCAGTAATTCCATAAAAATAGTCGAAGCCATAGGTGTTTGGACCATTTTTTATGCCGGCTGAAAAATCGACTTTGTTTGTTGAATCAATTTTTGTCCAATCCAGGCCAAGATGCCATTTACCAATACAAGCCGTGTTGTAACCATTGTTTTTTAAAAGAGAAGCAACTGTTGTCCTCGCTGGATTGATTAAATGATCATCATAGCTCCACAGGACACCGTTTGAAAGGCGGGTGCGCCAGGCGTAACGGCCGGTAAGTATGCTGTAACGCGTGGGGGTACAAACTGACGAACTGCTGTGGGCATCGGTAAACCTGATTCCCTGCTCAGCTAACTTATCAATATTTGGTGTTTTGAAGGCACTTTGTGGATTGTAAGCACTGACATCGCCGTAGCCAAGATCATCAGCCAGAATGTAGATGATGTTTGGGGGACTATTGGTGATTCTCTCATGCCGATCACAGGACATTATAAATATCAAACTGAAAACAACAAGTATGCTCTTTTTAAACATCTTCATTCCCTATATTTCCTACCGATAAAGCGGCCCATAATTTCTACAAGCCCTAAAATCTGCCCCTTCATTTTCCATCCCATGCATACTCCATGCTGCCGGACGATAAATTTTTGATTTATCCACATTGTGCATATTTACCGGTATCCTGAGCATGGAAGCAAGGGTTATCATATCGGCGCCAATATGACCATAACTTGATGCACAATGGTTGGCACCCCAGTTGGCCATTACCGAATAGACATCTTTAAAAACTCCTTCGCCATTCAACCTTGGGGCGAACCAGGTTGTGGGCCAGCTTGGATTTGTCCTGTCAGTCAGCTTTTGGTTCACCTCGTCGGGCAAATCTACCGTGTAGCCTTCGGCCAACTGCAATACCGGGCCAATGCCTTTTACCAGGTTGATGCGTGAAATGGTTATTGGCATCCCTCCCCTTGTATGGAACTCGGATGAAAAACCCCCACCCCTGAAATACTCACCGATTGCCGGGCACCAGGTGGTTGCCTTTAAACAATCATCAACTTCTTTATCCGAAATTTCCCAGAAAGGCTTAATTACCGGATTACCATCGATTTGCTGTTGACCTGAAAAATCCAGAGCAGAAGCCCCTGAATTGATCAAATGAATCAGTCCATTTTTGGCAAGGCCATCAACTTTGTAATTGCAGGTTCTTTCGATGGCTTCAGGGCTCCAGTAGGTGCGTATGTCCGAAAACATCTGTGCAGTATTCGTGAGTAAATATCCGAAGAGCATGACCACACCATTGAGTGAATCGTTTTCGGTGGCCACCAAATGTGGTGGGCGTAAGCCATTCCAATCGAATGAAGAACACAGGATGGCCTCCAAAAAATCGCCGTTGGGTTGGTAGTCGGTCCATTGACGCTGTCCCTGAAAACCGGCCAGGATGGCATTGTGTCCCAGCCCTTCTTCACGAAAACCCATTCCGACGAGTTTCGGATTTCCCACCATCAAATCGCGGGCGATGATTGCCATCTTCACTACCTGTCCCCATTCCTTTTCTTTTTGCTCCCTTGTTTTGGGATTAGTGTTATAATCGACACCTTCCTTGCAATTCTCTTTCACCCATTTCATTGCCCTGGCAAATTCATCCTTGTCGTAAATTTTCTGGTCAATACGTCTGAGAAATTCGCTCATGTCGACATATTCGTTGCGCATGCCAAGGTATTCCTGGAAGAAATTCTCATCCACAATAGAACCTGCAATACCCATTGAAACTGCACCCATCGACAGATAGGATTTTCCTTTCATCATGGCCACAGCAAGACCAGCCTTTACAAAACGCAATATTTTTTCCTGTACCTCTTCAGGAACAGTGGTATCATCGGCATCCTGCACATCTTTACCATAAATCCCAAAAGCAGGAAGTCCTTTCTGATTATGTCCTGCAAGGGCAGCTGCAAGGTAAACGGCACCGGGACGTTCGGTTCCATTAAACCCCCAGATTGCCTTTGGAATATGAGGGTTCATATCGATAGTTTCGCTGCCATAGCACCAGCAGGGTGTAACAGTAAGAGAAACGCCAACATTGTTGTTTTTAAACTTTTCAGCACAAGCTGCTGCCTCAGCCACACCAGCGATGCAAGTATCTGCAATGATGCATTCAACAGGCTGGCCATCGGGATATTTAAGGTTTTTAGAAATGAAACTGGCAGCAGATTTTGCCATGTTCATCACCTGCTCATCCAGCGATTCCCTTACACCGCCTTGCCGTCCGTCGATAGTGGGACGGATACCTATTTTTGGATAGTTCATATTCATAGGTTTGTATTTCATGTAACATGTATTTTTATTGTCCGATAGCCATAGATGGCAATAACCACGAAACTAATCAATGGCAAAATGAAGGAAAAATTCACTGCAGGCATTCCGGCAACAAATTCCAAATCGATAATTGCTCCCTGTAAAGGAGGCATTAATGCACCACCAACAATTGCCATAACCAGTCCGGCTGCTCCAAGTGTAGCGTCATCTTTTAAGCCTTCCAGAGCAATCCCATAAATCGTCGGGAACATTAACGACATAAAAGCCGAAGTGGCCACCAGGCAGTACAATCCGGCCATGCCCTGGATAAAAATTACCCCTGTCATTGCTAGCATCCCACCAATAGCAAAAGAGGTTAGCAAAACCCGAGAGTTCAGAAACTTCATTAGAAAAGTGCTGATGAACCTGCTGGATAAAAAGATTACCATCGCCACGATGTTATAGTTTTGAGCCGTGGCTTTGGACAAGCCGAGATTTTCGGCATACTGGATGATGAAGGTCCAACACATAATTTGCGCCGCCACATAAAAAACCTGGGCAATCACCCCTTCACGGTATTTCAAATTTTTAATGAGTCTTTTAAAAGTATCAATGGCATGAACAGAATGATCGGCATTTCTTCGGGCCGGCATTTTTGCAACAGCAATAATGATAAACATCAGAATCACCACAAAGCCCAGCATCACATAGGGTTGACTGATAATAGCCAGATCATGCGTACGGACAGCTGCCTTTTCAGCAATGCCCAGGGATGGAAAAATCAGTTCCCCGGCTTCATTCCGCACATCCGAATTCAATGAGGAAAGTATAAACCTGGAAGCGACAAACATGCCAAATAAGGAGCCTACAGGATTGAAGGATTGGGCCAGATTTAATCGGCGTGTTGCCGTAGCTTCGGAGCCCATCGATAGAATGTATGGATTTGCTATGGTTTCTAAAAATGCCAAACCAAAGGTTAAAATATATAGCGAGCCCAGGAAGAAACCAAACATCTCGAATTTGGCCGCAGGATAAAAAAGAAGTGCTCCAATTGCATATAGAGCAAGGCCAAGCAGAATTCCTTTTTTATAGCTGAATCGTTTTACGAATAGTGCTGCCGGTATGGCCATGGTGGCGTAGCCACCATAAAAGGCAAACTGGATCAATGCCGCCCTGGCATTGGATATTTCCATTACAGTTCTAAAAGCAGCAACCAGCGGGTTTGTGATGTCATTGGCAAAACCCCACAGTGCAAACAAACTTGTGATAAGTATAAAGGGGAACAAATAGTTTTTTCCATTTGCCATCAATATTGAGCTACTCTTTGCCATAAGTCGAAATTAAAAATTAGCTGAAAGTTCCTTCAATATTTTCAGTTGCTCATCATCCAGGCCTTCGGCCTTATAACCTGAGCCGTTGACCAGGAAAAATATTCTGGCAGATTTGCCCAAAATATCGATGGTGTCGAAAGTATCAAAAACAGATTCGCCGATGGCAAACACCCCATGTTTTTCCCACAACACCACGTTATGGTTCTGAAGTGCTTTCAGTGTTTCAATTGCAATTTGCTCGGTGCCGGGGGTTACATAGGGAACAAATCCAACGCCCTGCGGTACAAAAACCATGGTTTCGGGGTGCATGCCCCACAGGAGTTTGTTTAGTTTTTCTTCGTTACAAAATTCCCTGATCTGGGTAAGTGCTACCAGTTCGTTGGCATGGGTGTGGATGACAACCTTCTCAGTAGATGCCCGCTGCTGAATCAATTGATGAATTCCCAGATGGGTAGGTAATTCAGAGGTAGGCTTGAAATTTCCTACAGCATTCTTTTTTCCAGAAATAATCCAGTAACCCCTTCCCTGTTTGTTGAGCCGTATCAGCAAAGCATTGTTCAATGGCTCACGGGCCAAATCGCGCATACGCTTGCCTGTGCCACTCACGAAGAAATATTTATCTGAAAGTTCAGGATAATCGTTTGTGAGTTCAAAAAAAGGATAGTCATTAAGGCCATCGAAATCCTTTGCGACCAATTCACTGATGTTTACAGAAATGTTCCCTGCATTTCTTTCGGCCCAACCCCGTTGCCATAAATATTCGGCTATTTCGGCCACCTCGAAAATAATTTCTTTTAATGGCGTGTTATCTTCAACAACATCAATCATTGTTTCTTAAATTTTTATCATTTCTTAATTTCCGCCTCCTGGTAAACTCCAAAGGTAGCAATCAACGGACAATTGTTGGCTTCAAGAATATTCAGTCTCAACCTGGATGTTTTTATTGGTTCAATTTTTAAAATCCTTTTATATCCAATGGTCGTCCCTTCAGCAACAACATGCCAGTGATCACCATGCATGGCTTCAATATTAAACGAACTTATCCGCTGACCAAAGTGGATATTTTCGCCCAACAAGATCAAGTTAAAAGATTTTTCTTCAACAAGGTCAATGGTTACTGAAGCCTTGCTCGTTCCATTTTCAGTTGCCCAGAAAGTATTCATATCATCATCGAACATCAGGTTTGGATGGTGTTCTTGATTCCTCATATTTTCAGAAGTAGCCCGGGCATCTGCAGCCAGGTTTTCATTAAAGCTTTCACTGACAAAGTTTGAAAACTCAAACAAGCGTTGTACATCATTCTCATGGATTAATCCTCTTTTGTCGGGAGGAATATTCAGAAGCAAAACGCCATTTCTTCCAACCGAACCATAATAAATGTTTACGAGTTGATCGAGGGATTTGACCTGTCCATCCTGCGAAGCATGGTAAAACCAACCCGGACGGATAGAGACATCACACTCGCCAACAATCCAATCTGTACCATTGGGATCGCCGGTATTCAGATATGCCTGCTTTGAGGCACCGATAATCAGCGAATCACCGTTTATCATGCTCCAGTTGGTTTCACCGGCAATGCCATGTTCGTTGCCAATCCAGCGACAGCCAGGGCCTGCATCCGAAAAGATTATGATATCGGGTTGAAGGTTGTAAGCTAAATTGATGGTGCTGTCCCAATCGTAATAAGTTTCACGATCAATTTTCCTCACCTCATTTTCCCCTCCGTAATATCCGTCACCGCCATTTGCCCCATCAAACCAAAGTTCTGATATTTCGCCATAGTTGGTCAAAAGTTCAGTTAGCTGGTTTCGATAATAAGTTATGTATTCGGGTTTACCATAATCAGAATGATTCCTGTCCCAGGGTGAAAGATACAATCCCACTTTTAGTCCGTACTTCCGGCAGGCGTCCGTAAATTCTCTTACGAGGTCTCCTTTCCCATCTCTCCAAAGGCTGTTTTTTACCGAATGTTCGGTATAAGCAGATGGCCATAAACAAAAACCATCGTGATGTTTGGCTGTCAGGATAAGTTGTTTCATCCCGGCATCGTATGCAGTTTTTGCCCACTGCTCCGCATCCAGTTCAGAAGGATTGTATAACTGTGGCGACTCATCCCCGTAGCCCCATTCTTTATCAGTAAAAGTATTTATACTAAAATGAATGAAACCAATCAGTTCCATTTGCTGATAGGTGATTTGCTGCTGAGTGGGAACAACATCATTGGATTCGATAGGGTCGATGGAGGTTTGACAGGATGCAACCAACCCAATTAAAAAAATGAATGAAAAATACTTTTTTATCATAATTCCTCGAGTATCAATTCAATAACCGGTACTTCCACATTGGGCTTTACCATGGGCAAGATCAAGATTACATCTTCTTCGGCGAGGGTTTCCTGGTGAGTAACATTGTGGCGTGGTTTACCAAACTTAATTTCGGAGCCATCATGAAGGAACTGCGCATATTTTACTTTGCCGCCAAAACCTTTCATGGTAAACCATTTCATCGGGTAATCAAGTAAATGAACATAAAGCCTGTTGGTTTCCGGATTGTAGGTGAGCAGGGTTTGGTCAGGAGCTGTAAATTCAGCCGGAGCTTCGGTGCAGCCATAAATCGAACGATCATTAAATTCCATCCATTTGCCAATTTCTTCCAGCTTTTCGATGGCGCGGTAATCAAAAGTTCCTCGCGCAGTAGGGCCAACGTTTAAAAGCAGGTTGCCACCTTTGCTAACCGTTTCTATCAATAACACAAGCAATTGTTTTGTGTCCTTCCAGGTCATCTCATCCCGGTAGTACCCCCACGACCCCGAAAAGGTCTGGCAGGTTTCCCAGGGTACTTTCTTTCCATCCATTTCAGGCCATTTGGAAACTTTGTATTGTTCGGGGCTTTTAAAATCCCAGCCGCCTTCAACATCCAGCAAATCAAGGCGGTCGTTTACAATAATTCCCGGCTGAAGTTCGCGCACCATTTTAAGCAGGTTTTCCGAATCCCAATCGGTTCGGTCTTTCCCATGATCATAATCCTTCCGGGTGGGGAATGAATAATCGAGCCAGATGATGTCAATTTTTCCGTAATTGGTTAGTATTTCCCTAACCTGATCTTTTATGTACTGGCGATAAACATCCATGTCTTTGCCTTGATTCAATTCCTCATATTCTTCATCTGAAGATGCGCTTAATGGATGATTGCGGTCGATGGTATAATCGGGGTGGTGCCAGTCGAGAAGAGAATAATAAAAACCAACCTTCAAACCCTCTGCCCTGAAAGCTTCAACCCAATCCTTCAACAGGTCTCTCTCAACGGGAGTGTTAGTGGCTTTGTAATCAGTAAATTCTGAATCGAATAAACAAAAACCTTCGTGATGTTTCGAGGTAATTACGGCATACTTCATCCCGGCGGCTTTGGCCATTCTGGCCCATTCTGCAGGGTTGTACAAATCGGGGTTAAACATCTCGAAATACTTTTCGTATTCCTCGTTTGTCATCCGTTCGTATCTCTTCACCCATTCGTGTCGGGCTGGCATGGCGTACAATCCCCAATGTATAAACATACCAAAACGGTCAGCCGTCCACCAGGCCATACGTTCTTGTTTTTGTTCAGGAGTTTCAACAGGCAGTTGGGCTCGCACTGATGGTGCCACCAATAGCACTAAAAGCAATAGGGTAATGGTTAAGGTTTTCATCATTTATTTGATTAAAATTAGTGTTGAGAAAAACAGTATCAAAAGTATCAAAAATTAGAGAGCATGGCTGGATTGAGTATTATTTGTTTGGGGAAATGATTGAGTGAAAACTTTGCAACCTATCCTATTGAGGTAAGACAAGTTTCTCAGATTAGAATAGATAAGAAAATATTTTATTCCCCAAGCGACTTTGAGTTGCTTAGGGAACTGTAAGCACAAAGGAGTAGGTTGTTGAACATTAATCCCAATCCAATTGTTTTATAGGGCAATTGGATAAATCAATCCAAAAATGTATTTTTATACTCAAATTTTAACTGCCAGGCTATACAACAACATCAAGCAAATAACTAAATAAAACAAAAATGATCCCAATTGTAAAAAACATTTTAGCTGTCATTACAGGACTAATCCTGGGAGGCATAGTAAACATGGGAATTATCATGATAAGTGGTTCCATCATCCCACCTCCTGAAGGTGTTGACCCATCAGATATGGAAAGCATCAAAGAATCAATGCATTTGTATGGGCCACATCACTTTATCTTTCCTTTTTTAGCCCACGCTTTAGGAACTTTTGTAGGTGCATTTCTGGCTGCAATGATCGCTGCCACCCACAAAATAAAATTTGCACTTGTTATCGGATTCTTTTTCTTTCTTGGTGGTTTATACATGGTTTTCGTTCTTCCTTCGCCAACATGGTTTACCGTTTTAGACCTTGCAGGCGCCTATATTCCTATGGCCTGGCTGGGGGGTAAACTGGCTGGAGGCACTGGTAAGAAGTAAAAAAACTGGCTAAATAATGTTCCTTTTATCAGATTTCTTACCCTAAGCAATCCCAAAAAGATCCTTAATGAAAGAGAAAAAAGTACGCCAATTAGCAGCTGTTATGTTTACTGACATTGTAGGATACACCTCATTGATGCAGGGGGATGAAGAAATTGCGGTAAAGGTCAGGAAACTACATCGCGAAGCCTTCCAGCAACAACACAAATTGCATCATGGCGATATAATCCAATACTTTGGAGACGGAACTTTAAGTGTTTTTCAGAGCAGTGTGGAGGCTGTGGAATGCGCAATTGCTATCCAAAAGGCTTTGCAAAAAGAAGACCTTGTCCCATTACGAATTGGTTTACACATGGGTGATATTGTTTTTGATGGAACGGATATTTATGGCGATGGTGTAAACCTGGCCTCCCGGATTGAAAGTATGAGCACAGCGGGTGCCATTCTTTTATCGGGAAAAATAAATGATGAACTTAAGAATCATAGTAGCATATCTACGACCACGTTAGGATTCTTTGACTTAAAAAATATAGCCGAAGCCGTTGAAATATTTGCCATTTCAAATGAGGGAATCACAATTCCTAATCCTTCAGAATTAAAAGGAAAACAAAATTTAACACATAAAACAATTGCCGTACTTCCTTTTCTAAATATGAGTACGAGTAAAGAGAATGAATATTTCAGTGATGGCATTACCGAGGAAATTATCAATGCGCTGGCCAGGATCAAAAGCTTAAAAGTAACATCCAGAACTTCTTCCTTCTTCTTTAAAAACAAAAATATTCCAATCAAACAAATCGGCAAGGAACTGAATGTCTCTGCTATTCTTGAAGGCAGTGTCCGACTATCGGGTGATACGATTAGAATTACTGCGCAGTTGATCCAGGCTCAGGAAGATTTTCATTTTTGGTCGGAAACCTGGGACAGAAAACTGGAAAATATTTTTGAGATTCAAGATGAGATAAGCCTGCTGATTGCAGAAAAGTTAAGAGAACAATTTGGCCACTTCGAAATTCAGGATCACCTGGTCGAAAAGCAAACCAATAGTATTGAAGCTTATGAATGTTCTTTGAAAGCCAAATTCCATTTTAATAAGTGGAATCCTGAGGATATGCGGATAGCTATTTCACTTTATGAGAAGTCCCTTGAACTTGACCCAAATCATACAGAATCCTATCTTGGGCTTGCAGATTGTTACGGGTTTATGGCAACAACAGGATTTATGCCTTATGAAGAAACTTGGCAAAAAACAGCCCAATTAACCAACAAAGCACTTCAACTAAATGATCAGGTAGCCGGCGTTCATTTCCAACTTTCTAATCTGGCTTTCTTTATTTCTTGTGATTTTGAAGAATCCCTTAAGCAGGCGAACAAAGCTATTGAAATCAAGCCGAATTATGTCGAAGCCCAGCAGTTTATGTCTTTTTTATACATCATATCGGGTGAAACGGGTAAATCACATAAACATCTTGACATAGCACTGAGTATAGATCCCTTGTCTCAGGAAACAAGGTTTTATAATGCCTATATCCACTACATGTTGGAAGATTTTACGAAATCACTCGATTTGCTAGATGATGTTTTAAATCAAAATCCGAAAAACATCCCTGCCCATTCCATCAAATGTTACTGTTTACTGAAGTTAGGCAGATATGATGAAGTGCTTACTTATTTTGACAACATCCCTCCTGAAATCATTGTAAGAGGAGACAAAATGGGATTGTCAGCCCTGGCATATGCATTTAAAAAAGATGAGGAAAATACTGAAACATACTTAAATCAACTATTAGAAGAGGCGAAAAATCCGGAAGGATTCCGTGCAAACTCGTATCTGTTTCTATTATACGGAGTATTGGGGGATAAAGACAATGCATTTGAATGGATTCGGCTGTGGAATGAAAACAGTTCATTTTTACTCCTCATGCATTTTGCTGATCCACTGGTAAATCCGATCAAAGGTGACCCGAGGTATCTTGAATATCAAAAAACGCTTTACCCCAAAGTCATAAAGCATCAACCACTAAAGAAAAAGAAGGCCCTCCTTGATAAAAAATCTGTTATCACCAATACAAACAGGTTGCTAAATTTCATCCATGAAGAAGAACCATTTTTAGATCCAACTTTATCATTGCGATCACTGTCGGATCAAATCAACATTCACCCGAATCAACTTTCCTGGTTGCTCAATGAAAGTATTGGGAAAAACTTCAGCGAATTCATTAATCATTACCGGGTGGAGGCCTTTAAAAATATGGCAAAAGATCCTAAAAACGCTCATGTTACTTTGTTAGGACTGGCCTATGATAGCGGGTTTAACTCAAAAACAGTTTTCAATACCTATTTCAAAAAAGAAACCGGGCTTACACCCAAACAATTTCTAAAGACCCTGGATTAGAATATTTTTTACCAGGGTATTAATTTAGTTCGGATTTATAATTGTGAACTTCTTTTTACAATTATGAACTTCTAAGCGACATTTTAATCCCAATTTTGCATGAAAATAATATGACAAGAAAGAATTCTGCAAATAAATAAAAAACATGAGAGCAATTGTTTATACAAAATACGGATCACCGGATGTTCTTCAACTCAAAGAAGTAGATAAGCCCGGGCCACATGATAATGAGGTATTGGTAAAAATACATGCCACAACAGTAACTGCAACGGAATGTACCTTTCGTAAAGGTAAGCCATACATTTCAAGATTATTCACCGGTTTCAGAAAACCTAAAATCACCACCCTTGGTGAGGAGTTAGCAGGGGAAATAGAAGCAGCAGGTAAAGACGTAAAAACATTTAAGAAAGGGGACCAGGTTTTTGGAACTGCAGGTCCTGGTTTTGGTGCCAATGCTGAGTATTTATGTATTCCAGACGATGGGGTGCTGACTACAAAACCAGCCAACATGAACTATGAAGAAGCTGCCTCCAGTGTTGATGGTTTTTTAACAGCACTACCTTTTCTCAGAGATACAGGAAATATTAAGAGAGGTCAAAGGGTTCTCATTTATGGTGCTTCCGGAAGTGTGGGTGCGGCCGCAGTACAGGTTGCCAAATACTATGGGGCAGAAGTTACCGGTGTTTGCAGTACTGCGAACTTAGAAATGGTGAGGACGCTGGGTGCTAAATATGCCATCGACTACACTGGAGAAGATTTCACCAAATCCGCCCAGACTTATGATATTATTTTTGACACTGTTGGTAAAACTACTTTTTCGCATTGTAAAAGTTCACTCACACCAAAAGGTATATTCCTTGAGTCCGGCATAGGATTAGGAATTCTTCCTCATGTACTATTGACTTCAATAATGGGCGGCAAAAAGGCTAAAATCGCGGCAACAGGCTTGAGGCCACCTAAGGAAAGAACAAAAGACCTGATCTTCCTCAAGGAACTTATTGAGGCGGGTGAAATAAAACCTGTGATTGACAGACAGTATCCACTGGAAAAAATTGCAGATGCTCATGCTTATGTCGACAAGGGGCATAAAAAGGGGAACGTAGTTGTAAATGTCAGCCAGGGCCAGAGCAGGTTTGTGGATATTCTCAGTGATACACTACAGCCTGAATAAAAATCTGGTTTCGAAAATTAATTGAAAAAACTCTCCTGCATCAGCCAGGTTCAAAAAAAAATCGAAACATTATTCTAACTCTATACCCACCGGACAATGGTCGGAGCCCATCACTTCATTCAAAATATATGCTTCGCAAACCATTGGAATAAAGGATTCGCTCACCAGGAAATAATCAATTCTCCAGCCTACGTTATTGCCTCGGGCTCCGGCACGGTAACTCCACCATGAATATTTTTCAGTTTCAAGGGGATGAAAATGCCTGAAAGTATCAACAAATCCTCCCTGTGTAAAACGGTCCATGCCATCAATTTCTTCCTGCATATAACCTGCCGATTTATTATAGTTTGGCTTTGGCCGCGCCAGATCGATGGCTTTGTGCGCCACGTTAAAATCGCCACATACAACGACAGGTTTCTTTTTTTCGAGGTCTTTCAGGTAGTTGTAAAACGCCAAATCCCAACTCTGCCGGTAACCCAGTCTTTTTAGCTCGTTACCCGAATTGGGCACATAAACATTAACAAGATAGTAGCTTTCAAATTCGAGGCAAAGTACACGTCCTTCAGTATCGTGCTCAGAGATCCCAATATCCCGCGAAACACTTTGAGGTTCTATTTTTGATAAAATGGCCGTACCCGAATATCCTTTCCGTTCTGCTGAATTCGGATAAACCTGAAAACCATCAATACCAAACAAAGTTCCAGTCACCTGATCATCCTGCGCTTTAGTTTCCTGCAAACACAAAATATCCGGCGCCATAACTTTTAAATCTTCAAAAAAGTTCTTTTTCGCTACAGCACGAATTCCGTTTACATTCCAGGAGATTATTCTCATAATTCTGTTTTTGTGCGCAAGATAATAATTCCCCAATAAATCCAAATTTTGCAATGAGGTAGTTTATGATCTCTTCTGAGGGGTAGATTTGAATGGATTTGGTTTGAATGGCTGGAATCAATCCGAAATTTTCGACACATTTCCTAAGCAACTTCGAGTCGCTTAGGGAATTGCTAACCAAGGGCAAAAATCCATGAAACTTGTCTCGCTGAAACCGGCTCAGTGGCAAAACCCTACAACGAAAACTTCAAATACAACGTCGGTGTAAAAGGGATGGCCTCGGTGTAAATATTGATTGAACTGGTTTGAAAGGCCGGAATAAGTTCGAAGTTTTCGTATTTAAGGTTGCGGGTATTCAGTACGTTTAATAATGATATTCCCACCTCACCTTTCAATTTTCTGTCGAGGAATTTGTAAATAAATGAAGCATCTAACCGGCTGTAGTTGTAGTCGTCTTCGTAGCCAGTAAGTGTAAAAATACCTGCCGGGAATCCGGATCCAAACACATAGTTGGCTGAAATATAAAACGGCTCGAGATTGAAAAGGGCAGCCAGCTTCAATTCATGCCTTTGGTCCTGTGGAGCTCGCCGGTACACATTCTTTCGCTGGTAATCGAAATGTTCTTCAACCTTGCTTAATGTATAGGCTATCCAGGCCTGGTGGCCACGGTAATCTTTTTTCAACATCACATCAAAACCATAGCTTCTGCTCTCCCCTTCAAATATGCCTTCGATATTCCATTTTTTAGACCTGATAAAACGTGTTAAACCCGATGTATTTTTAAAGAATCCTTCTAAACTAAAAGTAAAATCAGATTTATGAAATGCCGTTCCCAACACAAAATGACTTGCATGGGTTACAGGAATGTCCTCACCATCGCTAACAGCCCACAGGTATTTATAATTTCCAAGCAAATCAACCACCGAAGACTTTACAACAAACTGGTTGTAAATGCCCCATGCAGCGTTTAGCTTCCATGTTTCACCAAGTTTAATCGAAGCTGAGACCCGGGGCTCGAAATAGGCCTTACCAATGTTATGGGCAAAGTATGTACGAAACCCCACTTTAAAATTTCCCAAACCCGGGTTTGAAATTACATTTTGTACATACAGAAAAGTGCGTTGAGCATCGCTGCTAATATTCGCCGAATTTATTCCGAAAGTATCTTCAAGCAGGGTGCTCTGGTTATACATAAAACCACCTCCAAATTCCAGCGCCTGATGTTCATCAAGAATTATCCGGTTATCAATCCGGGCAGTCAATTCATCCAGCCCATTATCACTTTGTTTATCCTGCAACTTGTTTACATAACCTGAATACTGGTTCTCTGTGCGTACATCATCACTAAAATACGACTGCAATCCCGACCATGAAACAGAAAAATTAGATGTGTTACCCTTCAGCCATGTCCTGCCATAAAAAGCCGAAGCACCCCCTTGTTTCATCTCCTCTTTGGTGTCTTTAAGAAGGCTAACATGCGTAATGGGCTCATTGATTGCGTACGAAAACCTGTCGCTCCCTCCATACAAGCTGATGTAAAACAAGTCCTTTTTGCTGAAGTTCATGGAGTATTTCAGGTTTAAATCGCGAAACACATAATCTGGCACTACATCCAGTGTAAGCACATTTCCGCTATCCTGTGATCCATTATTCCTGCTAATGGTTCTTTCCCAGGGATCATAAAGATTATAATATGTTTGCCTGAATGAAACCATGAGCGAACCCTTTTTAGCAATCGGAACTTCAAGCATCCCGTTTAATGTCATATTGTTGATGCAAAACTCGAATCCCGTTTTTTGGCGGTTCCCGTTTTTGCCCGTGATATTTACAATACCTCCCACACGTTCTCCATAACGCACATCGTAGCCTCCCTTCAATACTTCAATATCCTTTGCCATAAAAGGATTAAATGTACTGATGTTGTCGTTAAAGTTTTTGAGGCCATAAATGGTAAAGCCATCAAACATAATTTTGCTGTGGCCTGAATAACCTCCCCAAATGATGGGTTCACTGGTTGATTCACCGGATGCAAGGATCCCGGGTTGAAGACGCAACAAATTGTAAACGGAGTTGTCGCCATAGCCGGGTAAATAATTGGCGATCTTGTGGTTCAGCTTTTCCATACCAGCCTGCTGACCAATTTGCATAGATTTTTCAATCCTTTTATCCAAAATAACAACTTCTGTAAGGCCAATCACTGAAGAGGTGAGAAACAACCGGTGGTTTGTTCCAGGCTCAATTATCGTATCCAAAAAATAATATCCCAATTGTGATGCCTGAAGTGAAAAAATACTATCCTCCTTCGAAAGGTAAGAAAAGCTTCCCTTTAAGTCAGTAACCAGGGCATTGCCATTGATAATTACATGTGAATAGGGCAAGGGTTCATTGGTCCCTGATTCCAGAATCAGGCCGGCCAACCGAAAAACAGGTTTTTTGTTTTTTTTCGGTTCAATGGCATAGATAATAAAAACACTTTCACTTTTTTCAAAAGTCAATGGCAATCCTGAAAGTAACACCTTCAATGCTTCTTCTGGATTGGCAAATGATTGGTCGATGGTTACAGAATACTGCGAAAGCAATTTGTCATCAAAAGAAAACTGGATGTCATAGCCGTCCCTGACTTCTACCAGTACTTTATTGAGAGGTGTATCATTTGCCTGAACGATGATCTGCTGGGCATAAACCTGCGTCACCCCAATCAACATCAAAACAAGAAAGGCAAACTTTTTAAGCACTGAAGTTATTTTTGGACTACTGAGAATTTGTTTTCTGAGTGTTTCACAAAAGTAAGTCCAAAAGTTTTACACAACAAATTAAGGGTTTGTTCCACAGGCTGATCTTTTGGGAAATAGCCTGTGTATGAATAGTTAAGATTGGAAGGGAATTTGACACTGACGTCATATTGTCGCTCAATCTCATGAATAACTTCGATGATGGGTGCTGAAGTAAAGCTAAACATATTGTTCACCCAGCCAGTTGTTGTTTCAGGCTTGACAAGTTTTTTAACCACTATATCTCCGTTTTGATCAACTTCAGCATGATAATCCGGTGTCAGAATAGCTTCCTGATCAGAGGAAGAAACCACCTTTACTTTTCCGGTTAAACAGGTTACTTTATATCTATTGCTTCGGCTGAAGATATTGAAACTGGTGCCAAGCACAATTGTTTTACCCTTTTCTGAGCCCACTTCGAGTATACTTCCTCTGGCGATCTGGAAAAATCCCTCACCCGAAAAATCAATTTCCCGTGAAAATCGCCACCAGTATGGGTGGTATCTCAAAATACTCTGTGCATTCATCTCAACAGTGGAACCATCGGGCAAAATGGCTGTCAGGTGCTCACCACTATTGCTGATGATTGTTTTTGGATAATACCGCATCACAGCAAGGGAACCCAATAAAATCAACACTGAAGCGGCAATGGCTGTAAAAATTCTTTTGTAATTGAAATGAATAACTTTACCCGGGGGCTTTTCATCCATCTTATCAACCATCAAATCCCAAACCTCCTGCCGATCCTTTTCATAGCTTACTTCAACCTTAGAAAAGAATCCCGCATCTTGCCCGGTTTGGGGATCTGTTTTGTCAATATGTTTGCTGTTGTCGTTCATGTATCAATTCAATACCTTCTTTAAATAAGCCAGTGCCTGTGACATTCTTTTTTCAACCGCTTTTACACTTAATCCCAGTACATCTGCAATTTCGGCATATTTCAAGTTTTCAAAGCGGCTCATCAAAAATACTATCCTTTGCTTTTCAGGCAATTGTTGCAGCGCCAGTTCATAGTTCTGTTTCAGTTCTTCAAATGATATTTTGTCCTCGGGGGTTTCAAAATTTGTATTGGGTTTGATATTGAGTTTGAATTTCTGTTCTGTTTTTTGTTTACGAAGACTACTCACGAAAAGGTCTCCGGCAATTTTAAAGAGCAAGGCTTTTATTTCATTTTTATCCGGATTCAACTGCTTTTCCCAGATGCGCATAAATGCTTCTTGCGTAATATCAGTTGCCAGCTCCTGGTCGCCTGAACGGAAATAAATGTAATTCCGTACCTGATCAAAATAACTGTCGAATATTTTCTTGAATTGTTCCTTTGTCAAAAGAAAGCCTGTTTAGATTTATGTAGTAAATGTAGCTTATATTCGATAGACTAATTGTTAATTTTTATCTGAACAGGAACTTTGAGGATCCCTTCCCCTTGAGGGGAAGGGATCCTGTTTCAGCAAGCCATTTGAAAACCAGCTTGTTGGCACCCTCCTCCTCAAAGGGGAATCCCGATTGCTATCGGGAAGAGGGGATCAGCTTTACCTCAAATGAATTGTGCGTGTCTTCCCATTTATTGTAATTGTTGCCAGGTTATCGCATTCACCATCACCATAATCAAGAAGTCTTACCGGCCGATTTTCGGGAGTTATTTCTACAGAGCCCGATACAAAAAACCTGCAAACCAGTTCTCTCCTCAAAGGGATGATTATTTCTTTTGTCCAGCTACTGCCGGAAGCACGCACACCATTTGCCGTACCTGTTGTAAGGAACACGTCGTCCCATCTCCTCCAGGTGTCCCCACCTTCAACCCATTCCCGTTCCTTGGATGAATTCCAGCTTATTGTTGCACCTGTTTCGGCAATGGTGATCAGGCCATCAACTTCAATGGTAAACCAGAGATTTTCATCCTCGTTAAAACCCATATTGGTCAGCACTCTGCTGCCTTCAACTTTGTTGTCGTTTACATAAAACTCATCGAAGCCATGTGTCCTTACAGTGCCCGGTTGATGGTATCTTCCGGTAAAAGTATTGATGATTTTCCCACGGCGGTAGCGTCCATCTTTGCACAAACAATTTTCATCACCAAAATCGATGATGAGTTCGTGTGGAAAAACCACAGTGTCGAGGGTAACTGTAGCGCATAGCCCAAGGAATAATGTGTCTTCCTCGGTTGATTTGAAATCGCCGGTCTTCAATGCGTAAGCTTCATCGCTAATATTACCTACATCGTTAAAAATATTTTCGGCCAGTGCATCGTATTCAGTTGAGCTGGTATCAGTATCTTCAATTGTGGTATCGTCGTCTTTTTTACAAGCGGTCATCAGCAATCCAAAACTTAATATCCCAAGAACTACTAAAATCAAATTGAATCTTTTCATGTTAAATTGTTTTAATGATTAATGGTATTGTACCGCATAACTTTGCTTTTACCCTACTTTTTATTAAAAATTTTTTGATGTTTCGATATTTGGAACTCTTCCTGCCAATTTCACGATTGCTTAATAAACCATGTCCTCAAAATCTCCATCATTTCAAACATCAGAAAGGAGTAGATTGCTTGGTTTAATGAAATTACAGGTTCTTCGACTATTTATTCACAGCCAACCAAAATCCAAATTCACTTCCTTTCCCCGGCTCGCTTTGCACCTGGATTTTAGCACCATGCCGTTCAACAAACTCCTTGCATACAATAAGGCCCAGGCCGGTTCCTTTTTCACCATCGGTTCCGGGGGTTGTCCATTTTGAGGCCAGGTTGAAAAGGTTATTCAATTTTTCGGCGTTCATACCAACGCCTGTGTCTTCCACCGATACTTTGATGCGATTTTCCTCCTGCTTCAACTCCAGAACAACTTTTCCTCCTGGCTCGGAATATTTAATGGCATTGTGAAGGAAATTTCGCAGAACGGTGTTTATCATTTCCCGGTCGGCAAATACAATTAATTCTTTCTTGGAAACGAAAGCCAGGTCAAGCCCTTTTTTCTCGGCGTGCAGGTTAAACAACTGGATGTTTTCACTGGCCAGCTGATACAGATCGAATTCGTCGGGCAAGTATTTAATGCGGTTGGTCTGTGATCTGGACCACATCAACAGGTTTTCAAGCAATACATAAATCCGCTTGGCCGAGCGATGGAAGCTATTGATCCCACTGATCTTATCCTCCTCGTCCATATCATGATAACTCTCAGAAAGTAGTTCACTGATGGAAAGCAAACTGGTAAATGGGTTTTTCAAGTCGTGCGCAACAATCGAGAAAAACTTGTCCTTGGTATCATTCAACTCCTTGAGTTTTTGCTCCGATTCGGTGAGCTGCTCGTTGGCAGCTTGTATAACCTGGTTCTGCCTTTTTAATATCCGGTTGGTTTTGGCCTTGACCAGGTAGACATAAATAAACACAGCAAGGATGACAAGTGCCATGAGTTCCAACAAAACAAACCACCAAGTTAGCCAGAATGGCGGGTTGATAATTATCTTCATCTGTGCCATGGATTGTGCTGAAACACCACTTTTATTTTTGGCATCCACCCTAAAAGTATAGGTGCCGGGCTTCATGTTGGCATAAGTTACATAATTTCTACTTCCAGCTTTGTTCCATACCTCATCCATGTTTTCCATTTTGTACAGGTAATTGATATTCCCGGAGGGAGGTGCGTTTAAGGCTGCAAATTCAAAACCAAGGAAACGATGTTTGTAATCGAGGACAACTTTTGGGGAGTAGGCAATGTTTTCGGTAAGCAAAAATTCCTCACCAACTTCAATGGCCTTATTGCTACCCAGCTGGTCGTTCTTCTTTGCGGCCGGCCCTGCCACATGAACTTCCTTCCCCAGGATATCAAGCTTGGTGATTACAACAGTTGAAGGGTTTAAGTTGGCGTCCGGTTTGCCGGGATCGATAACATTTAAGCCATAAACACCACCAAAATAAAACTTACCGTTAAGCCCTTTATGGAAAGCACCCCCATTGAATTCGTTGCTTTGAAGACCATCGGAAACATCAAAATTTCTGGAGTTGAAATCAGATAAATTAAACTTTGAAATACCCAGGTTGGTGCTGAGCCAAATATTGTTTTCAGTATCCGGAAGAATACCATAGACCACCTCGTTGGGCAGACCATCATCTGTTCCAAAATGCGTAAATCTTTCTGTTTCCGGATCAAAGCGATTCAAACCGCTGTTGGTACCAACCCAGAAAATTCCATTTTCTTCTTCAAAAATCGAAAACACAATATTATCTGAAAGGCTTTCAGGGTCGTTCGCCTGATGAATGTAGGACACAAATGATTCATTTCTAATATCCATTTTGTTAAGCCCGCCACCATAGGTTCCTATCCAAAGATTATCCTTTTTATCGCGATATAGTGCCGAATAAACAAAGTTGTGTGAGATGCTGTTTGGATTATCAGGATTGTTAAAATAGCGTGTGAATGTTCCTGTTTCCGGATCGAAACGATTCAATCCGTCCCTCGTACCCACCCAGTAAGTGCCGGTATGGTCCTCGTAAATTACCCTTACCGAATTGTTTGAAATTGTTGCGAGATCATCAGGATCAGATTTATAATGCACAAAAGTGCCGGTTTCCGGATCAAATTTATCCAGCCCTCCCCCATCTGTGCCAGCCCAAATGGTGCCTTTGCTGTCCTGGTATACTTTTCTTACCGAAGATGCAGACAATGACTGAGGGTCATTATCATCATGAACATAAAACGTAAATCTTCCAGTGTGTGGTGAAAAAACATTCAACCCTTTGTTGTTTGTACCTATCCAGATGTTACCATTGTTTGCTTCAAAAACTGACCAGATAAAATTACTGGATAAACTGTTCCTGTTGAGTGGATCGTGGGTGATGAGGGCAAACTTATGGGCCTGTGGGTCGAAAATGCTGATGCCGGCGCCAAAGGTCCCGAACCACATGGTACCGGCCCGATCCTGGTAAATACAATTGATGGCATTTTCTGATAGGCTGGCCGGGTCAGAGGTATTGTGTTTGTATACTTCGACTTCTTCACTCAAAGGATCGATTTTACACAGGCCGGAGCCAAACGTACCATACCAAATGGATCCGTTACGGTCAGCAAAAAGTGGCTTAGCTGTATTGATAGACAAACTATTGGAAGTATCGAATGATTTTATCTTGAGCAAGAAATAGTTCTCTGAAGGATAATAGCAATACAATCCCTCTGAAGTTCCAAACCAAATGTTACCTGATTTATCAGGCAGCAGCCGTTCAACAGATTGACTTTGTGCAAGCTCATCCGTCGGTGAAATAATGGGGAGGTGCTCGACCGGACCATGGCCTGGATTAAACTTAAACAAGCCCTCATCAGTGCCGAACCAAATAATATCGTTTTGCACAGCCACCGAAAATACTGCAACCTTTTTGGCGCCAGACACCGAAATTTGAATGTTGGAAAATTCATTCTTTTCGACATCATAAAAAGTTAAACCATTCTCATCTCCAATCCACACATTACCATTCTTGTCGGTAAGCAGAACATTTATTCTATTGCCCGTTCCAGGGTTTTCTCTTTCAGGTAAAGCAATCCTCTCAAATACCCTGGTTTCGGGAGTGTGCCGGTTCAATCCGCCCACAGTGGCTATCCATATCCTTTGTTGACCGTCTTCAGCTATCGACGTAACCGTGTCATTAGATAAACTTGATTCGTCAATTTCATCAAAAAGATACTGTTGAAAGCTTTCGGTTGCCGGATCAAAACGTGTTAATCCTCCGCGTGAGCCAAGCCACAAAATACCTGAACTGTCTTCGAATATGATTTCGGACCATTTATGCGAAATGCTGTTTTTATCATAGGGGTTAGCCCTGTAAATGGTAAAACCATTTCCATCGTATTTGTTCAGGCCATCTTCGGTGCCAAACCACATGAAACCCTTGCTGTCCTGGAAAATGGAATAAACAGAACTCATCGACAGTCCATCGTTGATGGTGATTTTACCAAAACGAATTTGTGTGTCCTGCGAAAGCAATATCATCCAGCATGAGGAGAGCAGCAATATCAGGAAGAGCCTTAAACTCACAAGACACTTATAATTTGGCGGGCTGGCAACAGATGTTTGGATAATACTTTTCACCTCAATTTTTATTTGGGTGTGAAATACCAAACTTATGTATGGTATTTGCAATTAACGTTCAAATGCTGACTATAAGTATTTCAAATGGCTTAGTTTTCTGTAACTTTTTGTGCAAACCTGCCAGATTTCAACCTTGCGGAGGGATATGCAAATGATTGTTTCATGGATTAAGCAGAAAAAGAATATTTTTATCACCTAAAACATCACCAATGAAAATAGTACAATATATCTTGATAGCTGTGTTCATCTGTACAGAAGTACAAAATATTTCATCACAGGAGTTTTATCTTGGAGCAGATTTGTCATATTTAAATGAGATGGAAGATTGCGGTGCCATATTTTACGAGAATAGTGTGGCCAAAGACCCATATTTGATTTTTGATGAACACCAGGCCACTATTGTCCGTTATCGATTGTGGCATACACCTGCCTGGGGCAATTACAGCGATTATGAAGATGTGAAAAAAGCAATCGAACGGGCAAAAGCAGTTGGGCTTACAGTTTTACTGGACTTCCATAATTCGGATACCTGGGCCGACCCGGGCAATCAGTTCAGGCCGGTAGCATGGCAGGGTATTGATGATTTAGAAATCCTTGGTGATTCGTTGTATAATTACACATATCAAACCCTGGATAGGCTTCACCAGGAAAACCTGTTGCCGGAGATGGTTCAGATTGGTAACGAAACCAATACCAACATCCTGCGAAATGTGGGGGACCCGGGGCATCCACTTGATTGGGACAGAAACATCACCCTTTTCACCAGGGGCATACAGGCAGTACAGCAGATAAATAGTGACTATGGCACAGATGTAAAAACCATGATCCATATTGCCCAGCCCGAAAATGCGCTGTGGTGGTTTGAAGATGCTACTGCAAACGGATTCACATCCTACGATATGATCGGGATTTCCTATTATCCTGGCTGGTCAGAAATGGGGATCAGGGAGACTGCCGAAGCCATCAAAATACTTAAAGAAACGCATAACAAAGAGGTGATTATTGTGGAAACTGGTTATCCCTGGACACTGGAATGGGACGACAATGCCGGTAACATCCTTGGTGCCGATAATCTGCTCCCATATTACAATAACAATCCATCCACCGAAACACACAGAGATTTCCTCACCGAACTTAGCTGGCTGGTAAAGGATAATGGTGGTTCCGGAGTTATTTACTGGGAACCAGCCTGGGTTTCCACCGAATGTGGTACCCAATGGGCAGAGCAAGGATCACACCTGGAAAATTCTACCTTTTTCGATTTTGATTGGGAACTGCATGAGGGCATCGAATTTATGGAATACGATTATTCTGTAATGCCGACAGCCCTAGATTCTATCCCGGTAACTTTTAAGGTGGACATGACTGGTGTAAATACTTCGGAAGGAGTTTTTGTTACGGGTGATTTCACCGGTGAAGCCTGGCAGTTTATGGCAATGACCAATATTGGTGAGAATATTTTTGAATACAACGGCAAGATATCCGGAAGAAGTGTTGGTGCATACATTTTTCAGAACAAGGGAGACTGGAACACTTCATCACGTGAAAATGTACCCGCCGAATGTGCACTTTTTTGGGATACGCACCGTGCATTTGTAGTAGGAGATGAAGCCATTGAGTTTGCCTTTGTTTGGGGTAGCTGTACAAAAATTGGTGAACTTGGGGTAAGCGAATTTGACAAGCCAAAAATCAAACTCTCACCAAATCCGGTTCAATCGAAGCTCAATATTCAATCAACTTTTAATATAATATCTATTGAGGTGTATGATATTTCGGGTATAAAGGTTTTTGAAAAGACAGACATCGGCAAATCAACAGCAAGCATCAACCTGTCATCTATTTCTGATGGTATGTATCTATTGACTGCTATCACCATTGACGGGCAGAAAATCATGGAAAAAATAATCAAGTCTGCGAGGTAGGGTTCTGCTAATATTTCCTGTGTTTATACTTTTTGAATGTAATAGTTAGTATAAAATGCGATTTCATTCATTTTTTACATTGTTGTATTTCTTTTTTAGTCAATAATCCCTACTCGTTGACTATAGTCATTCCAAGCTACCACCAGTTCCTTTAGTAACTCAGGTTTGCTGTCCGAAAGATTTTGGGTTTCTCCCGGATCTTGCTTAATGTTGTACAGGTACCATTTTCCATCACTAAATGGTTTTGCAACCTGAACTGCCTTGTAATTGCCTTTAATCGCCCACTTACCTTTTATCATTTCACCACAAATAATTTCATTTTCCGAAATTATGTTGCTCTTTTTACCAGTTGCAAGGGGCTCAAAAGAATAACCACTGATAGGCTCCACATCTTTTCCTTCATATGATTTCGGATGTTCTATACCTGAGAAGTCCAGAAGTGTTGGTAAAATATCAGTGACATAGGCAAAGGCATCCGTTTTATGTTTTATTTGGACCTTTGGACCACTAATAATAAGTGGTGTTCTTATTCCACCTTCGCCAGTTGTTAATTTAAAGTAATCCAACGGGCCGGCGCACGCTTGAGACCAGCCCATTCCAATACCGACAAAGGAATTTGGCCTGCCGATATTATCAAGACTGTTATCAAATTGGTCCATCCATGGATTACCACCATTACCCGGATATTCTTCAGCCTCCCATGGGTTAGGCCCATTATCGGATGTGAAAATAATTATAGTATTATCATACTGATCTATGTCTTTTAAATAGTTAATGATACGACCTATATGATAATCCATATTGTTAATCATTCCGGCATAGGCTTCCATGATTCTTGCTCTTAAGGCTTTTTCATCATCACTTAATTCGCTCCAGGGTTCTACACTTCCCAGAAATTTAGGTTCAATAGCATTAGACTGAATGATGCTCAATTCCTTGGCTTTTTTTATTCTTTTCGCTTTGAGTACTTCATATCCTTCATCATATTGACCTCTGTATTTGCTTAACCAGGGTTCTGGGACATGAATTGGATCATGTGCTGCTGTGGGGGCATAATAGGCTAAAAAAGGTTTACCATCATCAATCTGATTCCTGATAACATCTATTAAAAAGTCAGCGTACGAACGACTTGAATAGAAATCCTTAGGGAGTTCTTTTAATTCTTTATTGTCCATAACATATTTGGCAACTGGTTGCGTTGCTGCCTGTAACCCTGTCATATCCGAATAGTGACTTGCACCTCCCTGTAACATACTAAAAGACCGCTCGAATCCTCTTGCAAATGGAGTATATTCAGACTCATGCCCCAAATGCCATTTGCCTGCCATGTATGTATGGTATCCATTCTCTTTAAAGATTTCTGCCATTGATACTACTTGTTTATTAAGATGTCCTTCATAGCCCGGTTTACCTTTTTGGGTTTCAGTAAGAAGTTCAGCCATATTTCCCATTCCAGCTATATGATTGTCTGTCCCACTCATTAACATAGAACGCGTTGGAGAACAGGACACAGAAGTATGAAAATTAGAAAACATAAGTCCCTGGCTGGCTAAGTAATCTATGTTTGGCGTTTCAATTTCGCTGCCAAAACATCCTATATCTGTATAGCCCATGTCATCTGCCATTATCAATAAGATATTCGGCCTTTTGACTTCATGGTCACTATTGGTAGTTTTCTCTTTTTGATTGCAAGAGTAAAT
>Ga0070729_10002195_pt1 | contig 26060 bp, 21 predicted proteins | sample tdDd472_FD_66725 | JGI IMG/M metagenome (GOLD analysis project Ga0070729, IMG submission 66725) | Marine sediment microbial communities from the Atlantic coast under amendment with organic carbon and nitrate - tdDd47.2 | ecosystem: Environmental > Aquatic > Marine > Coastal > Sediment | place... | reverse complement strand
CCACCACCACACAAGGGGTGGGATCCCCCTGTTTTTTTTCTAACGTATTTAGGTATTAGGCTTCAGTTATGAGTGTATTTGAAATCGTCATGTTGATCTGCTTCGGATTCGCCTGGCCCGCCTCCATCTGGAAATCGTGGACATCGCGGAACAACGCAGGAAAAAGCCTCCAATTTCTCTGTATCATTCTCGTCGGATATGCTGCAGGTATCACCCACAAACTGCTCTACAGCAATGATGCCGTCATCATCCTGTACTGCATCAACGCCGTTATGGTGACCACCGACATTGCTCTCTGGTTCCGAAACGGAAAGTTGATGAAAGAGGACGCAGCCGGCCAGGACTTCGCCTCTCACCAGGGCGTCCATGGGTAGTCGTTATGAACCCGGCAACTATTCACCCAACACGTACCGATGTGGAATCGACTGATTTCTTTATATAAAATCGTAGCACAACAGCCATGCGTTTAACCGCCGGGTTACTAAGACATCAGGGGAGCCCCACAAAGGGCACCCCGACCTCCTTCCACCCCCGCCTCGCCCACCCCGGCCCATATTTTTCTATACATCCCCCACATTTTTGGCTATTGATTATCGCTTGACGCACTAACATTGTTTTTATTGCAAGTGACACGTACAACCCAACACCCGGCGTACACCACACAAACAAGCAATTTTCAATCAACAAAACCGGGACCACAGTTCGTACGCCATACTTGAGGAGTCGCACCCCATAAGAATTCCATCTAATGAACATATCAACTTGCAACAGGAGGGAAATGTGGAAATGCAAAACGTCGTTATGGTCAGTGCCTGCCGAACCGCCATCGGCAAATTCCAGGGAGCCCTGAAAAACGTCTCAGCACGCGAGCTTGCCGTCCACGTAGGCAAGGAGGCCGCTGCCCGTGCCGGCATCGATGTGGAGACAATCGATGAACTGGTCCTGGCCCAGTGCCTTCCCGGCATGCAGGGGTCCCTTCCCGCCCGCCAGGTCTCCAAGCGCATCGGGTTTTCCGATGCCAGCAGCGCCGTCTCCATCAATCAGAACTGCGGTTCAGGCATGCGCGCCGTAGAGATTGCCGCCCACAGCATCATGGTGGGCAAAAATGACATCGTCATGGCCGTTGGTGCCGAAAGCATGACCAACGCACCGTACATGCTCCCTAAAGCAAGATCCGGCTACAGAATGGGAACAGGTACCATCGAGGATTCCCTGCTGACGGATGCCCTGGTGGATGAACTTGCAGGCGGCCACATGGGAACCACCGCTGAAAACGTGGCCGATAAATACGGCATCACCCGGGAAGAGTGTGACGAACTGGCCCTGATGAGCCACACCCGAGCCCTTGACGCCATCGAAGCAGGCCACTTCAAACGGGAGATCACCCCCTTTGAGATTGTCACCCGAAAAGGCACCACCGTCTTTGACACCGACGAGCACCCCATCCCGAACAGCACCATGGAGAGCCTTGGAAAGCTGAGGCCTGCCTTCAAAAAAGAGGGGGTGGTCACCGCCGCAAACGCCTCCGGCATCAATGACGGGGCCGCTGCCGCCATCTTCATGAGCGAGGCCAAGGCCAAAGAGCTGGGCATCAAGCCCCTCATGAAACTGGTCAACACCGCCTGTGCCGGTGTTGATCCGCTGCTCATGGGCCTCGGGCCTGCCGTTGCCATTCCCAAAGCATTGAACGGCACCGGTTACAGCTTCGACGATGTGGAGTACTGGGAGGTCAATGAAGCCTTTGCCGCCCAATTCCTTGGCGTGGGGCGCATGCTGAAAGAGGACTACGGCATGGACCTTTCCATGGACAAGACCAACCACAACGGCTCCGGCATCGCCCTGGGCCACCCCGTTGGCTGCACAGCCCTTCGCATCATCGTCAGCCTCTATTACGAGATGGAGCGCCTGAACCTTAACGTCGGCGGTGCATCCCTCTGCGTGGGGACCGGCCCTGCCATCGCCTCCCTCTGGACAAGGGACGTGTAAGGCCGTATAACGGTTTCAGAAAGCATGAATTGATACGCTGGCAAAACATCGGTATCAAAAGTGCCTCCGGCAGCCCTGCCGGAGGCCAAACATCTGCCCTTATTTCATTACGTCAGGGTTTGACAAACAGAGCTTGGTTTGGTTGTTTGTCTTGACCGCTCATCGGGCTTATTTCAGTGGGTTCGCCCCTCGAATTCAGAGGAAGAAGAGCTCACAGGTTGCCCCCTGCCGCCACACACTGCATAGCGCCATACCCCTCGTCAATGCAGATGCGAAGTGGCTCGAGTTACGACACCGATATGCATTTGCCACCCGCTTTCAAGGTGTTTTTTTAGCCAAAGTGGCTTCGCCACCCTTGACCCTATTCATCACCTGGAGCCGCCCGTGAAATCCTTTACCCTCTGGTTTGCCTCTTTATTTATTAAAGACCATACCCATACATCCGACCCCGAAGTGCGTGCAGCTTACGGCGCATTCGAAGGCTGGGTGAGCATCATCGGCAATACCCTTTTGTTTGCCGTCAAGCTCGCCATCGGCCTTACCGTGAACAGCGCGGCCCTCATCGCCGATGCCGTGCACACCCTCGCCGACTCGGCCACCTCCGCCGTGGTCATCGTTGGCTTTAAGATGGCACGGAAGCCCTCCGACAACGAACACCCCTTCGGCCATGGACGCATCGAACCCGTGGCGACCCTCATCATCTCCATCCTTCTTTTTGTGGCAGGGTTTGAACTCCTCAAGCACAGCGTGACATCCATCCTCCACCCCACCGTGGCAACGGCCGGCTACGGCGCCATCGCCATCATATCCGCCACCGTCATCGCAAAAGAGCTCATGGCACGTTTCTCCTTTATCCTGGGAGACCTCATTGATTCCGACACCCTGAAGGCCGACGCCCTTCACCACCGCAGTGACGTCTTCGCCACGATTCTCGTGGTGGTGGCCCTGATCGCATCGCGCTTCGGCTACGGCCAGGTGGATGGCATCATGGGCATCGGGGTCTCCGTAGTCATCTTCGCCTCGGCCTGGTCCATTGCCCGGGAAGCCGTCAACCCCCTCATCGGCGAAGCACCGCCAAAAAACCTCCTTGATGACATCGAAGGAGCCTGCCGCTCTGTCACCGGAGTCCTCGGCGTCCACGACATCGTGGTGCACAATTACGGGGAGAACCGCATCGTGTCCCTTCATATTGAGGTGCCCCACCACCTCTCCGCCACCGCCGTTCACGAGATTGCCGAAGATACAGAAGAGTCCGTGGGCCGGATTACTGGCGGCATGGTAGTTGTCCACATGGACCCCATCAACCGGGATCACCCCCACTACGAAGAGGTACTCGAAAACGTCCGGGATATCATCGCCGAGGATCCTCGGATCCTCACCTTCCACGACCTGCGTATCGTGGGGGAAACCCTTGACCGGGGCACCATCCTCTTTCACATCACTTTAAATAACGACAGCAGCACCACCGATCACCAAACGGTGATTAGCGACACCCGAAAAAAAATTGAGGAGCGATTCCCACACCTTGACCTCCTGATCAAAATCGCCCCCATGTACAGCTACAACCCATAAAAAAGCCTCCGGCGGCCCTGCCGGGGGCTAAGCTGTTGCCTTATCTATAAAGTGGGGTTTAACAAACAGGTCTTAAAAAAAATCCTTGAACGAATTCCGTTTTAGAAGCGGATGTTATTTGCCCCGAGAAACGAGGGAAAAATCACATCCGCTACCTGCTTTCAAGGTGGCACACCTTGCCGCCGGAGGCTGCTTTTTTCGAGCTGAATAGTTACCAACAAAGGAGATATTACCGATGACCACCATACCCGAACGAAACGATATACCGGATGCCCACAAATGGGACCTCTCCCCCATGTTCAAAGACGACGCTGCGTGGGAGGTTCTGTTCAAAGAGACAGAGAAAAAGATCTCCGGGTACAAAACCTATCAGGGACGCCTTGGCGAGTCTGCGACGGTACTCCGTGAGGCCATTGATTTTGATCTTTCGGTGAACCGGTCTCTGGAACTTCTCTACACTTACGCCCACCTCAGAAATGATGAAGACAAGACCAACACCACCTATGACGGGCTTTATCAGAAAGCGGTCAACCTGTACGCCCGCATAGCCCAGGCGTCGAGTTTCTTCACCCCCGAGGTACAGGCCATCGATGAATCCGTGATGCAGCGATTTCTTGACGACAAGCAGCTTGCCGACCAGCGGTTTTTCATGGAAAAGATCCTGCGCTACAAACCCCACACCCGCAGCGAAGAGGTGGAAGAACTTCTGGCCATGTCGGCTGAATCCATGGGAGCCCCCTCCCGCATCTTCAGTCAGCTGGACAATGCCGACCTTCGTTTCGGCACCGTTACGGACGACAAAGGGCTGGACCACGAGCTCTCCCACGGCAACTTCATCGCCTTTCTCATGAATCAGGACCGAGGGGTGCGAAAAGCTGCGTTCACTACCTACTACGAGGCCTACGAAAGCCACAAACATACCATTGGTGCGTCCCTCTCCTCCTCCATCAAGAAAGACCTTTTCATCTCCCGGGCCAAACGATTTGACTCCACACTCAGCCGGGCCCTCTTTTCCGATGATGTCCACGAGAGTGTCTACACCAACCTCATTGACAGCGTCAGGGGCGGGCTCACCCCTCTCTTCGACTATCTGAAGCTGCGTAAAACAAAGATGGGTCTGGAAAAACTGCACTTCTACGACACCTACGTGCCCATGGCCTCCGATGTGGATTTCTTCATGGACTATGATGAGGCGGTGGAGGTGACCCTTGACGCCATGACGCCCCTGGGGGAGGCGTATGTAAACACCCTTAGAAAAGGGCTTATGGGGGGATGGGTGGATCGATACGAAAACCGGGGAAAACGAAGCGGCGCCTACTCATCGGGCTGCTACGACTCCAACCCTTACATCCTCCTGAACCACGACCCCAAAAGCATCAACAGCCTCTTCACCCTTGCCCATGAAGCGGGTCACTCCATGCACTCCCACTACTCCAGAACAACGCAGCCCTACATCTACGGTGACTACACCATCTTCGTCGCCGAAGTGGCCTCCACCTTGAATGAGGCCCTTCTGGGGCGGCACCTCCTGGAAAAATACCGGGGGGATAAAAAGATGGAGACCTACATCATCAACCGGGAAATCGACAACATCCGCGGGACCCTCTTCCGCCAGACCATGTTTGCCGAATTTGAGATGCGCATCCATGGCATGGCCGCCGAAAACAAACCCGTCACCATTGAAACCCTCACCGAACTCTACGGAAGCCTGCTTGCCGACTACTTCGGCGAGACCTTAGAGATTGACGACGTACTGAAGCTGGAGTGCCTTCGCATCCCCCACTTCTACTCCTCCTTCTACGTCTACAAATACGCAACCGGTATCTCCGCCGCCCTTGATATTGCCGGGCGAATCCTCAAAGGCGAGGACGGTGCCATTTCCAGCTACCTTAAATTCCTCACCCTCGGAGGCAGCCAGTTCCCCGTTGATGAATTGAGAACTGCTGGCGTCGACATGACGCGCCCTGAACCGGTAAACAACACAATCACCCACTTCGGAAACCTGGTTAAACGACTGGAAACCCTTCTTTCATAGCCGTCACAAACCGGCACAAGGCGGCGGGGTACCCCCCTTCCGCCTTATGAACAGGTTCCCCCTCGCATCAACTTAATTTTTCAGGTATACTCAAAAACATCCGGTCGTCAGTTGTCACCTGTTTTTCTCCCGGCACATGCGTCATCCTCCCCCCCGGAACCCGCGTGCCGCCTGCTTCTCGTCATCACACCGGCTGCCACCCACTCACTATCAGGAGGTAGAGTATGACTGCCAACAACCAGGACCGCCGCTACAACCGATCTCAGAAAAAACAGGAATCCCTCACGAATCTTCTCGACTACGCAAAAATATATGGTGGGTTTGAGCATGCCGTTATCATTCACAACGAAAAAATCGTAGCCCGATCGACCCACACGGACCAGGCGCCCCGAATGAAGGACATCGCTCTCATCCTGGACAAATCAGCCGGTTACCTCGCCAAGGCGGCATCCTTTCCCGACATCGAAACCATCGTGGCCCAAACGGCCCGGGGCGACAGCGTGGCCTGCTACTATTTTAAATATACCGACGGAAGCCGCTGCGCGGTTGCCGTCTTATCCAAGACGCGAATCCCGCCTTCGGCTGACAAGATTTTTGCAAGAACTGCCAGCGGCTATGAACGCATCATACGCACAGCGGTGGGCTGAGCAGCATGTCTGCCCCGCAATGCTTCTCTGCCGGAGCACTTTGCAGCACTGCCGACCTTGCCACACGATTAAAGGACGAAGGGCCTTGGAAAAATTGAATTGTACGTTTCGATGTAACCAGCAACATATACACGACTCTATAAAACGTTGAATAGAACGGCATTGTGGAAACGGCCGGAAAAAGTTGTTGTATCATTATTTCCGACCGAGGCCCTCCCCCCCTCCAGCTGTGCCCCCTCAAACACAGCAAAGTGTTTCTTCTCCCCACGAATAAGAAGACAACCCCCTGGTATCACCCTCACTTTTTCTGAGATTCCCTCTTGAATACACTAGCTGTAGTATGCTTTAAAGGAGGTCACTCATTACCAAATCAAGATACATGTGTAATAAAGCAGCATCCAAAGAGCCTCGCAGCATTTGATTTGCTCTACTATCAAGTAGCAGCCAAGCACTATTAAATATCATCAAGACTCATCCCGTTTTTTTGCGAGGCCACCGGACAAATCGAACTCAGACATGTGCGATATTAGCGATTCTATTATCATTTGAGCCCGGACATCAAAGCCACGGCTGCAGCACCCCGACGCAAAAAACAACGTTCGCGTCAACCATGCATGTTCGTTACGGGCAGGGGGACTTCATGACAGAGGTAAAACAGGAACGCCGTACCAATCGATCCACAAACCAACGAGAGGCCCTGAGCAACTTATTAGATTATGCGCGGCTCAAAGGGGGATTCGATCACATCTTTATCGTCGATGATGATGGAGAGTTGGTTGCCCACTCCAATCCCATGGGTGATGCCGCGACCCTGGCCCCCATGGCCTGGGTGCTCCAAAAAGCTGCCGGAACCCTTCCCGGCCCCGTCTCCTTCGAAAAAGCCGAAACCGTTGTGATTCAGGTCTCAGAAGGAAAAAGCCTGGCCTGTCATTACATCAGGGGCAAATTTAACGGAGCCATTCTTGCCACAGTCGAAGGAAAAATGCCGTCCTCCACTGAAAAAATCCTTGCAGGTACCGTTGAGAGCTACCTGCGAATCCTCACAAAACGGTGACACTGACACCACCGCATGGCACCTCCTCCACCCCCCTACCATAAACAGGTATCTCCCCTGCGCCGTCATGTGCTATAGGACGACATGACGGCCTGAATCTCTAAGAGCATCCCTCATACGGCCTGAAGCCACACGTGCATCGTTTCCAGCATTAATAGGCTTATGTCAGTACCGGTTAACCAACAACAACCCTCATGCAACGATAGCAACCATGGACCATCCAACATCACTGACACCCATCGCCACCGTTCACTCCTGCTTCACAGAGAAGTTCGGGGTTCCACGTCAACCCGGAATCGTCACGGAAGCTGTCGGTACCATCGAACTTCTGGCCCCCTACAATCGCATGGAGGCGGTTCGAGAACTGGAGGGCTTCTCCCATATCTGGGTCATATTCCTTTTTGACCGCTCAGCACGGGGGCAGTGGAAACCCACGGTGCGTCCGCCACGACTCGGCGGGAACAAAAAAGTGGGGGTCTTTGCCTCACGATCCAATTTCCGGCCCAACCCCATTGGCCTCTCCGTGGTCCGCCTCCTGGGGGTTACCGAGGACAAGGGAAAAATCCTGATTCGGGTCAAGGGCCTGGATATTCTGGACGGCACCCCGGTCCTGGATATCAAACCCTACATCCCGTATGTGGACTCCATTGAGGGAGCCACCGGAGGTTTTGCTCCGGAGAGACCCGAGCCACGCCTTACCGTGACCTTTGCTCCCGAAGTGGTAGAGACCCTTGAAACACTGTCCCCAGACATCTACCCCAACGTAAAGAAGGTGATCGAGGGGGTCGTGGGACAGGATCCCCGACCTGCCTACTACAATGAAAAAAAGAGGGATGCATCCTTCGGTTTCTGCCTCTGGGATTTAAATATCCGCTGGCAGGCCGAAGGCACCGTTGCCACAATCACGGAGATCTCCCGATGACTGACAGCTACCCATGGGACGACACCCTTGAACCGGATGAGCGCCCGGCCCGCCCCAAAAAAATCACCCTCATCGACTACGATGAGAAGCACCCCGGCAAGGCAGACATTTTCTTAAACGGGAAAAAGGCCTTCAGCATGAACGCCTTTGATGCAGGGCTCCTTGAACGCGGCTCCGTCATGGATCCCGCCGAGGTGGAAAAGCGGGCCCTCGAAGACGAAAAACAGCGCTGCTGGGCTGCGACCCTCCGACTTTTGGGTGTCCGGTCCCAAAGCCGCCTGGAGCTGAAGCGACGCCTTCTGGGGAAAAAGTTCTCTGCAACAGCAACCGAGCAGGCCCTCTCACGCGCCGAAAAAGCCGGGTTCATCAACGATGAAACCTTCGCCAAAGAGTGGATCGAATCCCGCCAGAGAAACCAGCCCAAGGGCCGTTACCTCCTCAGGCAGGAGCTCAAACAAAAAGGCATCGACGAAGCCATCATCGACCGCCTCCTCGAAGAAGTGCTGGATGAAACCGCCTCTGCACTCACCCTCCTGCGCAAAAGGGCCTGGAAGTGGAAAGGGCTGGATGACTACACCTTCAAGCAGAAGGCCTACACCTACCTTGCCGGCAAAGGATTCGCCTTTGATATCACTTCGGAAGCCGTGGATAGGTTCATCGAAGAGGAAAAGTAAGGGACGTAAAAAAAGCACGCCTCCGGCGGGCAGGGGATAATCCCCTGCACCCCAGATTCGCGAATGCTCCCGGCCTTCGTTCCTCAGGCCGATCACTTTCGATAGGGAGCTCCGCCCGCGGTGTTTGGCATCGGTGGTACAGCCCACAACATCATCCCCGACCACCAGTGACAGTGCATGTCGTTATGATTAGGAATAAAGTATTACCGGCAATAATCCGGTGACTGCCCCCCTCCGCCAGAAAAACCCAACAAAGGTCACGCCATAAGGTATCATTGCCCACCGCAGGCCAACGCGCTTGCAACAGATACTGCCAACCAACAAACGTCACGCGAATGCGGAAGCGAGAAAATGAGCATAACGACACCCGCCTCGCATTCGCCATAGGGTTTCGAGGTGCCCCCCACCTCGCCTTTACCCCTATTTTCCTTGCCCTTTCGACCTATTATTGATATTCGTTCTCTTTTGATCCGGTAACATCTTTCATGGGGCAAACACATTGATTGATGATTCGTAAAAATAAGGAAAGAATGCGCAGCTGGTGTGAACCACAGACCAGCGCGAGTCACAGACTGACGCCGCCCAGCCTGGCGTTCTCCTCTGCCTTTTTTACATGAGTCGGTCCCCAGCCCCTGAAAATGGTACGATCGTATAAGATTTTGGGTGTGATGCGACGCAGAGTCGCCGCATGTGACGGGCCCAATCCCCCTCACGGCGCTTAACACTGCTTCGCTTTAAGTGATTTTCTCGGTCCAAGGGGGCAGCAATGGAATTTGAAAGTGTTCTGGAGGTTCAGGAGAGGCTCGAATCTCAAAAGTATATCTCGTCCAAGGAGATATCAACGGTAGTCTACCTGGCCGTGGCCATGGAAAAACCCATCCTGGTGGAAGGCCCTGCCGGCGTCGGCAAAACCGAACTGGCCAAAAGCATCTCCAAGGCCCTCGGCAGACCCCTCATCCGCATGCAGTGCTACGAAGGCCTTGACGAATCCAAATCCCTCTACGAGTGGGAATACGCCAAGCAGCTTCTCTACACCCAGATGCTCAAAGAGAAAATCAATGACATCGTCTCGGAGACCGCTTCCCTTGCCGATGCCGTGGATGAGATCGCAAACCACGAAGATGCCTTCTTCTCCGAAAAATTCATCCAGACCCGACCCCTTCTCACCGCCATAAAATCCCCAGAGCCTGTGGTGCTCTTAATCGACGAGATCGACAAATCCGACCCCGAGTTCGAAGCCTTTCTCCTGGAGCTCTTGAGTGACTTTCAGATAACCATTCCCGAGATCGGCACCATGACCGCCGAAACCAAGCCCATTGTCTTTCTCACCTCCAACAACTACCGGGACATGAGCGACGCCCTCAAAAGGCGGTGCATCCACCTCTTCATCGACTACCCGAACATCGAAACCGAGATGGACATCGTCCGCATCAAACTCCCGGAAATCGATGAGGCGCTCCTGAAAAAGATCGTCACCATCGTGGCCCGCATGAGAGACATGGACCTGAAGAAAAAACCGTGCATCTCCGAGACCATCGACTGGGCCACCGCCCTGCTGACGCTTCAGATAGAAGACCTGTCGCCTGAGATCATTGCCACCACCTTAAACCCGCTCCTTAAATACAAAGCGGACTGCGAGCTGGTGAAACGAAACATCTCCGACCTGTTGGCCAGTTAAAGAAAAAAGCTGCCTCCGGCGGCAAGGTGTGCCACCTTGAAAGCAGATTGCAGATGCGCTTTGCCCCCTCGTTCCTCGGGTCAAATCACATCTGCCCTTAAAGCGGACATCATTCAAGGATAGCTTTTAAAGACCTGTTTGTTCAACTTTCTAAAAGTTTAGCCGCCGGAGGCGACGTTGAGCTGAATAGTTGCAACCGAATACCGACTATATTACGGGTCCCACATGCCAAGGCGGCGAGGTTACGGCGAGGTGTATGCATGCACCGCCATTCAGCGTAACGCGTATGCTTGATTCTACGTTTTCCCGCCGGGTACTTGCCTGAGGAACGAAGGCAACCACCCGGCAACCGAAAAGTTTGCGGGAGCCATTTTCAAAAAGCGACCCGCCGGAGGCACACCACCATGGTTAATTTGACATTACGCTTTGTGAACTGTTGTCGGGCAGCGGATTTAAGGGTCTCCACTGCCGAAGTGCTGGACGCTGTCCAGCAGCTGGCCCTGGTGGACCCCTATGATGAGTTTCAGTTCCACACAGTACTCCGCACCAACTTTGCCAAGAGCCATCGGGATCAAGATCGGTTCGAGCAGCTTTACAAGCTCTTCTTCCATGAGATGAAAAGCGACCTCACAGGGGCAGAGATCACCCCGGAGAGCGAAGGGTTCGATGAGGTCATCGCCCAGATGGCCGAGGAGCTCGAAACAGACGGGGATGCCATGAAACAGGCCCTCCTCGACTTCATGGCTGGCAAACCCCTGGGGTATCTTGACCTCATCAACAAGCTACACAAGCAGGAAGAGCAGGCGGCAACAGGGCTTAAATCCAACATGACTCAGCTCTCCAGCCGCTTGGAAGTCATGCTCAAAATCAACGACATGAAGCAAAAGGTGCTCCAGTTCACGGGGGGCAACCATGCCATGGTGAATGATTCGATAAAAGCCCGCATTGAGGACGAATTCTCCCGCCGCCTGGAAAGTGCCTACGACCTCCTCACCAAAGAGCCGAAGACCAAAAACTCCGGACTGAAACAGGTGGCGCACAGCGACGAGCACTACACCGAAATCGGCCAGATCCCCTTCTCATCCCTCTCCGGTGAAGAGATCGAAGAGGTGCGGGATGTTATCCGGCAGCTGGTAAAAAAACTCGAGGAGATTGCCACGCTTCGATATTCCGTGGCGAAAAAAGGGGACATTGACGTCAAGAAGACCCTGCGTCGGGCGGGAAAGTACCTGGGCATTCCCATCGAGATCGTCCGAAAGGACAAACCCCTGAGAAAGGGCAAGATCGTCGTCATCTGCGACGTCTCAGGGTCCGTCTGGGCCACGGCCCGATTCATGCTCAACATCCTCTACGCCCTGCAGGAGTGCTTCAGCAAGGTCAAGAGCTTCATCTTTGTCTCGGAACTGGCCGAAGTCACCGACTACTTTATTGAAAAGGAAGTCAACGACGCCATCGAAGCCATCATGAAGGACGCCCCCATCAACTACTACGCCCAGACCGACTATGGCATGGCCTTCCAGACCTTCAAAAACGACCACCTGCCAGACCTGGACAAAAAAACCACCCTTATCATCATCGGCGACGCCCGCTCCAACTACCAGAACCCCCAGGATCACATCCTGCGCCAGCTCCGGGACAAATGCCGCCGCATCATCTGGCTCAACCCCGAGCAGGAACGACACTGGACCGAGGGCGATTCCGAAATGTACACATACAAAGCCCACTGCCATGAAGTCCGCGCCTGCGGCAACTTAAATCAGCTCATCGATTTTATTCAGGAGTTGGTGTTGTAAAGGAAAGAAAAAAAAGGCTGCCTCCGGCGGCCCTGCCGGGGGCTAAACTTTTGCCTATCTGAAAGAGAGGGGTTAACAAACAGGTCGTTAAAAGTGTCCTTGTGCGAATTTTGCTTATAAATACGGTTGTGATTTGACTTGAGGAACAAGGGGCAAAACGCATCCGCTACCTGCTTTCAAGGTCTTTTACCTAATGTGGTTTTGCCACCCTTGCCGCCGGAGCCACTCCTCGTTTCCTCACCACCGTATTTTTCCGCCCTCAATCAAGAGAATATCCACTGTGCGCCCTTTGGTTTCTGGCAATGGAATCACCCGATCGAGTCTGTTCTCTGCGTAGACGCTCACGCGCCCGCCAGCCATGGGGACTTCACCGGAATAGTTGTGGACGAAAATGCGGTAGGTGGAGGCAGCATCAACGCGGTCGAGGGTCAGGGTCTCGGGGCCAAGGCCGTCCATGTCATCGCGGTCGAGGCGGGCAAGATCCGGAATAGACCGCATATGACGGTAGGAAATATGGAGGGTGTCGTCTTTGAGCAGGTGAAGATCGAGGTCGGCAGGCTTTTCGTCCCATTGGAGGACAAATCGGTAACTTTCCGGAGGAAGATCCTTGGAGACGAGGTACCGTTTGGACCGAATGGTTCCGGCCTGAACAGAAATGCTGGTTTCAAGGGGAATGTACCCGTCTTTTTTAAGACGAATACCAATGATTCCCTCCCCCATTGCATCGACAATCCGCTCGGGCATTACGATGTAGCCTTTTGCACCGGTGGTGACGGTCCGCTCCCTGTCGGGAAGAGCAAGAACCACCTCTGCCCCCCTGATGGGCTCGCAGCTCACCGCGTCTTTAAACGAGAAGACAATGGTCCCTTCCATCTCGGAGAACCCTTCCACGTCATGGCGTTCCCGGTCATCCCAGCAGGAGCACTCCGCAGCAACAGCATTTCCGCTTACCCAAAAAAACAAACACAGCAATAAAGCACACCAGAATGCCTGCCTCATATCCCCCCCATCAAAAACAATTTAATCATGCCGTTAAATCCGCTCCTCCCTGCTTACTCCGGGTCAGGTATCATCGCACCTACCCGCCCCCCCTTCGCGCCATGCAACATCAGCTCTTTCATACAACAACACGCTGGACTTTCACAGTGATACCTGTCACATTTCAACCACATACACACCACAAAGAGAACATCATCTCTTTGTGTGCTTGGCGACGGGGATTTCATGCTTTGTTTCGGGCTTCCACTTCGACCGTGTCTTTTAAACGTGACGAACCGCGGCTGACCCTCTTCCTGTCACCCACTCCCCAGTACCTGAAAACCGGCTTTTTCCCTTTTTAGATGCAGCCACTGCGCCCCCCAAAACAAGGAACCTGAAACGACAATCAACCACATGTCATATTGGTATTGAAGAACCCATCAAATAGGTATATATTCCCATCCCATGTATACGTATCAAAAACAGAATCTCTATTATGCACAGGTACTTCCCGGTATTGAGGAGGAGCTGACGCGTGAGCTTTCATGGCTCGGCGCCGAGGTAACCAAGACCGAGTTCGGAATTCTGACCTTCACCACTGATAAGGCAGGACTCTATCGCATCAACCTTCGGTCACGGCTTGCCACCCGCATCCTTGCCCCCTTGATCTCTTTTCGATGCCCTGATGCCGACAAATTATACCGCGCGACCCGTACCATGGACTGGCGAGACTTTCTCCGCCCCAACGGGTCCTTTGCCATTGTGGCCAACGTTTCAGAGACCGAAACGATCAACAACTCTCACTATGCGGCCTTGAAACTCAAGGACGCCATCTGCGATTATTTCCGAGCACGAACCGGACGCAGACCCGATGTGGACAAGAAGTCCCCGGACGTTATTTTCCACCTCCACATCCGCAAAGGGCGTGCCAGCATCAGCGTGGACACCTCCGGCGGTTCCCTGCACCGACGCGGGTACCGCACCCAGGGTGTGGCGGCCCCCATGCAGGAGACTCTGGTGGCGGCGATCCTTGCCATCTCTGAATGGGACCTGGAAACACCCCTGGTGGATCCCATGTGCGGCTCTGGAACCATTCTCTCCGAAGCCCTCATGCTCTCCTGCGGCATCCCGGCCGGCTACCTGCGCAAGAACTTCGGTCTCTTTAAGCTCCCCAACTTCAACAAGAAGCTGTGGGATGCAGAGCGTCAAAAGGCCATCAAAAAGATCCAGCCCCCTGAAGAGGGCCTGATCATGGGCAGCGATATCTGCAAAACCACCGTGGCTTCTGCCAAAGAGAACCTTGCCAACCTGCCCGGCGGAGACCAGATCCCCATCTTCCGAAAAGATTTCCGAAAACTCGAAATCAACGAAGAGAGCATCATCATCTGCAACCCCCCCTACGGCATCCGCCTCGGTAAGGAAGAGGAGATGAAGACCTTCTACAAAGAGTTCGGCGATTTTCTCAAGAACGAGTGCAAAGGGTCCACCGCTTACATCTACTTTGGTAACCGGGAGCTCATCGGAAGCCTCGGCCTGAAAGCGGAATGGAAGCGCCCCCTCATGAACGGCGGCCTGGACGGTCGACTCTGCAAATACGTGATGTATTAATGGATACGGCGCCTGCAACGCCTTGATTTAAAGGGCGCAGAACAAAACAAACGTACAAAAAAGATGCCTCCGGCGGCAAGGTGAACCACCTTGAACGCTGGTTGCCGATGCGCTTTGCCCCTCGTTCCTCGGGGCAAAACACACCGGCTTTTTCATATAAATTGTACGCTTATTTATTTCCAGTAGCCTAAACGAAGTGGACGGATGGTATGGCCAAGAAAAAGCTGGTGCGTTACGAAGAGATTCACAATTTCCCCAACGTCATCTACACAGAAATTGTGGATGCGGAAAACCGCATTGTCAGCCGGAACTGGGACGAGCGCTCCTTTGAAAAGGAGCAGGAGACCGTGATGGAGATCGGCTGCGGCAGAGGCGAGTACTGCATTGATCTCGCCCGGCGCAACCCACACAAAAACTACGTGGGCGTCGATCTCAAAGCCGACCGCCTCTACATCGGTGCCCTGAAAGCCAAGGAAGAGGGGCTCACCAACGTCATGTTCGTGAGAATCCGTGTGGAGTACCTCATCCCCTTTCTTCAGGATCAGCGCCTCTCAGAGGCCTGGATCACCTTTCCTGATCCGTACAACCGGACCATCAACGGGAGAAAGCGCCTTACGGCCGGCACCTTTCTGGACGTATACAGACACATCGTGGAACCCGGCGCCCACCTGCACCTCAAAACCGACGACCCCACCCTCTACGAGTTCTCTTTAGAGAGCCTCAAAGAGAACGGGGCCGATATCCTCTTTCACACCAACGACCTTTACAGCGTTACGGAAGAGCTCGGGGACGCCACCGCGGTCCAGACCACCTACGAAAAACGCTACATCAAAGAAGGCCGGCTCATCAAATACATCCGGTTCTGCCTGAATTAGAAAGAGTGCCTCCGGCGGCAAGGGGATGATCCCCTTGACTCCAGACCCCAAACCATGCGAGGCGCTCCGGCGGAGCGCCTCGCATGGAATGCAGGGCAAATCTACCCCTCCCTTTAGATCGTTTTTCAACCAGTGAGAAACAACGCACCCCACTCCTCGATCATCTGACATCACCCCCTTAAACATCTTACCGCACACGTTTACTACACGTTGGACGATGCGCACAGCGCACCGATGGTACCCATGTGTTCACGGACGCAGCCCGTAAGTGAATGTGGCGTGGGCGAAAAACGAGCCCAGGGAGCATTCACAAACCTGGCATGTCCACAAGGGCACCGGTTAGGGCTGAAATGCTTGAGGTGGGAAGAAACCGGATCTCTTTGTTGTGTTTTGCGCATAGTTTTTTAACGCTGCGGGCGGCATTATGACTGTTGCAGGAGACGGGGCAGACCACCATGTCACAACGGCTCACCTGGTTTTCGAGGCATTTTCGACCGCCGCTCATGGTGCCGTCGTGGTATTCGAAGTCAAGGCCTTTGGCTTCAGCCACGCGCCTGTAATGGGGCTCCATACGGGAAAGCCCGCCCACCATGAGAACCCTTCGGCTGCAGGTCTCCATCTCCGGGCAGGTGCAGCAGCCCCTTCCCTCGCACGCCATGGACCTCAAGGGAGGTGCCGGGCGACCGATGGCCAGGCTCATCAACTCATCACCTAAGGTTTGATTTTCGTTGGCAAGGTCCATGCTGCGAATCTGGAGCTTTCGCTTCTCCCGCTCCAGGCTTCGTACCTCTCGGGTCAAGGCATGACACTCCCGCTCACGTTCGAGGCGCATGGCCCTCTCCTCTTTCAGTTGTATTGCGTCTTCTCCCCCTTGTTTCACGGCATGGTCAGGCTGAACAAAAGCGGTGGGAGCTATGCTCTTTTTTTCAAGGGCACTTTCAAGTCCTTTAACCTGCGCTGCCAAGCGCTCGAGTTCCCGACCCAATCGGCGGCGCTCGCGTCTCTCTTCATCCAATGCCTCTGCCAGAGCCTTGGCCTTTTCGGCATTTTTCAACTCCTTTGCCCTTGCCTCAAACAACGCCACTGCCGTCGTATGCCCCATCATATGGGCTTCGCCGCTGACCGAAACCAGGGTCTCCACGGAGAGGTCCTTTCGCATGGCGACACAATAAAGGGCTTCGGCGGCATCCCCCCTTGCAATGGCTGACTTCAGAAGGGGCAGAAGCTGTTTCTCAGGAAGGAATGTTGTCTCTTTTACCGCATCGGCAAACTTACGTTTCAGAAAGGCGTCCACTCGGCGGGCCACAGGGGTGGCTTGCCCCACCTCTTCCATAATGTCCCGATGCACCTCCCAGGGAGCCAGACTCTTACTCCGTCGCCCGCATTTTTTTAAGAGACGACGCCCCTCTTCATCACTGATCCCGAGACCCACCACCGGGCATTTCAGGGGCGAGGGAATCTCCCAGAAGGCACCAAAAAGCACCTGTTCTTCCGTCGCCATGACAGCGGGTTTCATCTCAGTTCCATTCAGCAGCCCCTCAAACATAATTCCTCCCTAATTATTTTCGTCTTGCCAAACTTTTGCCTTAAAAAAATGGGAGCGGATTTCCGCCCCCGGATACTCATTTCCATAAAGAATGTTCCCCGCCCCTATGAGGAGCGGGTATGCCCTTTTGTTTACAAGTGCGGCAAACCAAAGAGGTTCTAAAACATTTTCACAACAACCTTTTCGGCATCTTCTTTTCGAAGATCCAGGTGGTATCCCACGACCTTGGCCTTGATCAACTCACCGGCCTCGTCCACCGCCTCGATTTCAATGATGTTGCCCACATCCGCTCCGGACTCCTTGAGCTGGCGGGCCACATTGCCGGTTCCGGTAATCTTCACGATGATTCCACGTTCACCGCTCCCAAGGGAAGCAAGGCTTCGGGTCTCACCCGAGGCGGGATCGAGCCCCCCTAAGTCCCGAAGACCACCGATGCACTCTTCAAGACACCCTTTGCACTCATCACGGGGGCTTTCGTTTTCACACCGGGCGGCAAACTGGTGAAGCCACTCCTTGCCGGCACGCGGGCAGAGGTCGATAAACTCCATCAGGGAGATGATACGATCCAACACGGAACGGGACACAGAGTGCTCCATTTTACAGGCTGTCTCCTCGGCCTCCTTGGTATCGATAAACAGAACCCGGATAAAAAAATCCTTGAGAGCCTCGTGGCGTCTTACGACATCCCGGGCATGCTTCTGCCCTTTGCTTGTCAGGGTGATGAGGTCGTACGGGGCGTAGTTGATATACCCCTTTTCAGCCAGGGCCCTCAGGGCACCGGTAACCGACGAGCTGTTCACGCCCGTCTTTTTGGCAATGTCCTTGGCACGGGCGGCCTGTTTTTCCGAGACAACGTGGTAGATCGCCTCAAGGTAGTCTTCCAGGCTTGCGCTGAGTTCTTCGATCTGCGACATCAGTTCTTTTTACCCCATCTTTATGGTTCAAGACCCCGATAACGGAGCGTTTACTGTCACGATAACCCAAAAGGTCTTTTTTTTACACAGGCACCTTTTTTCGTCTTACCGAATATAAACCAAGAGAGTCCAGAACTGTCAAGGCCTTTTCCGAACTATTCAAGTTCGCGAATGCTCTCTCGCCTTCGTTCCCCAGGCTCATCACAGTCACTGACGGGCTGCGCCCGACAAAATTCGTAACTATTCAGCTTGTGCCTCCGGCAGCCCTGCCAGGGGCCAAACTTTTGAAAAGTTTGACAAACAGGTTTTGAGGGCGATTATGATTCATTCGAAGGTGTTGGTTTGCCGACAGTACTCGTCTTAACGAGAAAGGCTCCCCTGTTGCCGTTCAGCCCCAGGGGGGCTGAGCGGCAACAGGGAATGCAGCCGGAACGTTTTTGCGGAGATTTTTCAATAAGCGCCCCGCCAGAGGCATAGCTGAATCATTACCGATGTTGTTTTAAAGACGGATGTGATTTGACCCGAGGAACGAGGGGCAAGGTGCATCCGCCACCTGCTTTCAAGGTGGCACACCTTGCCGCCGGAGGCGAAGGAGAACAGCTACCTGGTCTCCAAAATTTCCACGGCGTGCAGCACACGAATCGTCGAATCCGATCCCTTGAGCAGGGCTTCGATCTGAGCCATGCATCCCGGGCAGGTGGTGACCACCACATCGGCTCCGGTGGCCTCGATACGGGCAAGGCAGCTCTCGCCGATGGCAAGGGAAAGGTCCCGGTTCTTCACACCAAAGCTTCCTCCCAGGCCACAGCACCCCTGCTCCATCTCCACCAGGGTGTGGCCGGCTTTTTCGAGGAGTGTTCGCACCTCACCTGTGTTTTTAAGGCTATGGCGCCCATGGCAGGGGTCGTGGACGGTGACGGTGAGGCCGGTCTCGTTGTCGGCGACTTTCTCCTGAGCACCCAATTGCGCCAGAAGATCGCTCCCGTCGCAGACCGTTTCGGCAATGCGATCCACCAGGGCGGCTTCGGCCTCGGTGAGACTTTCCTTCACCTTGGGCCAAAGGTGCCTCAGGGCGTGGGTACAGGTGGCACACGGGGTCACCACATGCGTGAAGTCAATGGTTTCAAACAGGGCAAGATGCCGCTTCACGGCCCCTGAGAACTCCTCCGTATCTCCTTCGGAAAGGAAGGGTATGCCGCAGCACCCTTGTTCACGGGGTACATGAACCCGGGCTCCGGCTTCGGTGAGCAGATCCGCAAGGCCCTCTCCCACGAAGGGATACACTTTGTCCACCAGGCACCCGGCAAAGAGAATCACTTCGGGGCCGGATGTGGCCTGCGCCTTCTCGGTGTAATGATTGCTGAAGAAAGGCTGGGTGATTTTCGGTACCGGATAGCGCCCTGCAAGGGTCACGCGCTCTTCGTCAGACGAAGAGATCACACGCCGCTGAACAGCCGCAAATCGTGCAGCCAGGGTGGCGGTGCGCTTGGGGTCGGCAAATGCTTTCCGGAGCAGAGCCCGCTTGGTCTTCGAAAGACGCGCTGCATCCGCCAGGGCCTTTCGAGCCATCAAAAAGGCGTCCACCGTGGCAACCCCCCGGGGGCAATTGGCCTGGCACCCACCACAGAGGGTGCAACGGTTCATTCTCTCGAGGGTCTCTGCCGGTGCATCGGTGATCTGGTCATGAAGGGCGACGATAAGGGCCAGCTTCCCACGGGCGGAGTCCCCTTCGAGCCCGGTATTTTTGTAGACAGGACAGACGGCCTGGCACATGCCGCATCGGTTGCACACCGACGCCATCTTTTGTGCGGCTTCTGCCAACGCGATTAAATCAATGCTCATGTGGCCGGTTTTCCTGCAGCACCCCGATAATACGGGGAATGAGTTTATCGGCCATGGCCGAATCAAAGGTACAGGCAGCAGCCCCGAAGTGGCCGCCACCGTTAAATTGTGACAAGAGATGCCCTGCGTGGACATTGCACCCCACGTTAAAAATGCTGTGGCCCACACTTAAGACCACCCGTTTTTTGGCCCGATCCACGTAACGGATCTTCACACTCACCACAGCTTCCGGGTACATGGCATAGACCAGAAACCGGTTTCCTTCCGGTGCTTCGTCATACCCCCTGAAGTCGGTGATGGAGACACCTTCCTTCACATCGGTACAGGATCGCAGGTGCCTTCGGTACTCCCTGTTTTGGGCCACAACCGCCTCACAGCGGCGCTTCACCTCGGGATCGGCCATCACCCCTTCGATGGGCTGAGTCCTGAGAAGGCCCACAAGACGATCCCAGTAGGGACCATCCTCCCACTTGCGTCCGAATATGGTCATGGAGAGGAGCACATAAGGGTAGAGCTCCGGCGTCTCCACCTCGTCTCGCGTAAGGTCCGCGGAGTCAATACGATCCGCTTGCCGGATCAGCTCGGAATAATCTTTTCCAATGCGATCCCTGTAGTATTGCCACACCAGGCCGGCTGCCGACGGCACCACCTCAAAGGCCCCCTCAAAGGGGGTCTCCACACGGTTGGTGGCGTGATGGTCAAACCAGAGGCTGCAGCTGGGATCAAAGGGCAGGTTGGCGATGGCATCGCCCTGCCTGATCTCCACCTTGCCCTGCTGCATGTCATTGGGCTCCACCCAAAGGGTCGGTTCGGTAAGGGTCAGGCTCTCTTCAAGCACCACGGCGCAGACCACCCCGTCAAAATCGGGTCGTGTAACGATTCGCATGGTCATGTTTCCTATTATGAGATGGCAGGTATTGAAAGGTTTGATGATGACGTCAAAGGTCGATACGGCTCCGCTGTACCCACGTCCCAGGGAGAGGAACGACGGCATGGTTCAAGGTGCACGTCCTCACTGATTGGTATTCTGGCCCCACCCGGCACCATAAAAAACTGGCCCTGGATGGGAAACCGGTCACGCCTTTTCCGTATGTGACTGATCCCGGGGCTTTCGCCCCTCACGCAACCACAATACCAGATAAAGGCAAATGCCGGCGACGATGCCTGCAAGGTCGAAAAGATAATCCACCCGATCCATCTGCCGACTCGGAACAAAGAGCTGGAACACCTCATCCGCGGCACCGATGGTCGCGGCCATCAGAAAAGCAAAAATGATGGCAACCAGTCGGTTCTGCCCCAGGGGCAGAGACCGGGCGCCTCGCAAGACAAGAAATCCAGCCACCCCGTAAACAAGAAGGTGAACCACCTTATCGCACACCGGACCCTTTGGCATCGGCAAGTGAATCAGGGAGGGGAGAAAAATCAACACACAGAGAAGAAGCACGGCAAGCCAGCGTCGCACAACATTCGACTCTACAATCCTCATGACGTTCTCCCTTCCCCTTCCGCCCTTATTGTCCGAAGACTGGAACGCTTTCGTCCTTCCGGGCACGAATGTCCGTTTTAACCACGGAAAGAAAGTCATCCCTTGAAACGCCGTAGTTGACCTTGCCGTCCAAGGTTCGGACGGAAAAGACGCCGGCCTCACGTTCCTTTTCACCAATGGTGATGATCACGGGAACCTGCTGGAGCTGCGCGTCACGCACCTTGCGTTTGAGGCTCTCGCCACGGCCGTCTACCTCCACGCGGAGCCCTTCGGCTTCGAGCTCTTTCTTCACCTGCCAGGTGTAATCCAGAAGGTCGTCGTTCATGGGCAGGAGCACCACCTGAACCGGTGCCAGCCACAAGGGGAAACGGCCCGCGTAGTGCTCCACGAGGATGCCGAAGAAACGCTCGATGGACCCGAAGGCCACGCGGTGAATCATCACGGGGCGGTGTTTCTCGTTGTCGGCGCCAATGTACGTGAGGTCAAACCGCTCAGGCAGGCTCATGTCCAGCTGAATGGTGCCACACTGCCAGGTTCGCCCAATGGCGTCCTTGATATGAATGTCAATCTTGGGACCATAGAATGCGCCGTCCCCTTCGTTGATGACATAGCCTTTTCCGTACTCATCCAGGGCGGACCGGAGGCCTTCGGTGGCTTTTTCCCACTGCTCGTCCGTGCCGATGGATTTCTCCGGACGGGTGGAAAGCTCCAGGTGAAAATCAAGGCCGAAGGTCTTGTAAACCCGCTCGTCGAGCCTCAGCACGCCCAGGATCTCATCGTGGATCTGCTCCGGGGTCATGAAGATGTGGGCGTCGTCCTGGTGGAAGGCACGCACACGGAAGAGGCCGGAGAGGGCTCCGGACAGTTCATGACGGTGAACAAGGCCGATCTCTCCGGCTCGCTGGGGAAGCTCCCTGTAAGAAGGGCTCTTCATGCGGAAAAGAAGCATCCCACCGGGACAGTTCATGGGTTTGATGGCGTAATCGAAGCCATCGACACTGGAGGTGTACATGTTCTCACGGTAGTTTTCCCAGTGTCCGCTGCGCTCCCAGAGGGCGCGGTTGAGCATGATGGGGGTCTTGGTCTCCACGTACCCGTCTTTTGTGTGCTCTTCCCGCCAGTAGTCAATAAGGGCGTTCCACATGGCCATGCCTTTGGCATGGAAGAAGGGCATGCCCGGCGCTTCGTCATGGAAGCTGAAGAGGTCAAGCTGGGAACCGAGTTTGCGGTGGTCCCTCTTTTTGGCCTCTTCGATCATGTGGAGATGGGCTTTCAGCTCCTTTTTATCAAAAAAGGCGGTGCCGTAGACACGCTGAAGCTGGGCATTGTTCTGGTCTGCACGCCAGTAAGCTCCGGAAACACGCATCAGCTTGACGGCTTTCACAAGACCGGTGTGGGGAACGTGGGGGCCTCGGCACAGGTCGACAAAATCACCCTGTTCGTACAGAGAGATGGTCCCTTCGAGGCCTTCAATCAATTCGAGCTTGTAAGGTTCGCCCTTGAAACGTTCGAGGGCCTCCTCCTTGGAAATCACGTTGCGCGTGAAGGGGAGTTTGGCCTTGACGATCCGGTTGATCTCCTGCTCGATGGCAGGAAATGCCTCTTCGCCGATGGGCTCCATATCGATGTCGTAATAGAAGCCCCCTTCCACAACGGGACCGATGGTAAGGTGGGCATCCTTATAAAGGTTGCTGATGGCCTGGGCCATGACGTGAGCCGCGCTGTGCCTCATGATCTCGAGGGCTTCGGGGTCTTTGGTGGTGATAAGGCGAACGGCAGCACCGTCCTCGACCTTCTCCGAAAGATCCATCATCTCCCCAGCAATTTCCATGGCCACACAGCTTCGTGCAAAGCCTTCAGAAATAGAGAGGGCAATATCTGCCCCTGTAGGGGCTTCGTTAAACTCGCGTTCGCTTCCATCCGGTAGAGTGATCTTAACCATATCCGTATCCGTATCGTCTCGAATTATGTAAGGAATCGCCTGACGGGCGATGCCTTGTGGGTATCTTGAAAAACAGGGGTGCACGCACCGCACTGAAAACAGGGCTAATTTCTGAATTTAGGGCAATTCCCCAGGAGGGTCAAGGTAAAAGCTCCCCAGAACGTCAGGGCAAAGGAAAGTGTATGGTCTTCCTGCAAAAAAAATGGTACACCAACATAAATAATTATCGTTCACACCGCCGGTGGGCCGGCGGTTGTGCCCAAGGCATAATGGCCTCGCAGCGGCCCGGGCTGCACCCAGCTTTCACACACGGACGCGTCCCGGAACCGGCAATCATCATTATATCACTGAGGTCTTCTGCCTGGATTTTTTTTCGCATGCCCTGCGCATGAAGTGGCCGTGCAAACGAGCCCCCACTTTTTTCCGTGACCATCATGATAAACAACCTCCATTTTGTTGAAACACCCGAGGCCCTTGAGGAGATCGCTGAGTTTTTTTTAAACGCCGACTGCATCGGCGTGGACATTGAAGCCGACTCCATGTTCCACTTCCGTGAAAAGGTGTGCCTGATCCAAATGGCCGCCGGAGACCTCATTGCCGTCATCGACCCCCTGGCCATTGACGACATGAGCCCCATTGTGCCTGTCTTTGAAAAACCTGAAATCCGGAAAATATTTCACGGAAGCGACTACGATGTCCGCTCGCTCAACCGTGACTTTGGCATCACCATCCGCAATCTCTTTGATACGGAACTGGCTTCACGCTTCCTCGGCATTGCCGAAACCGGCTTGGGTTCGGTGATGAAAAAACGCTTTGGCGTCGAGCTGGACAAGACGTACCAGAAGAAGGACTGGTCCAAGCGGCCCCTGACCGATGGCATGATCGAATACGGCGCCGGAGACGTGATCTACCTTCCAAAGCTTGCTGCCATCCTCGATAGCGAGCTTGAAGAAAAGGGACGCACCGACTGGGTGGATGAAGAGTGCCTCCTCCTTTCTGGTGTCCGCCATCAGGAGAACGGAAACGATCCCCTCTTCACCCGAGTCAAGGGCGCCGGAAAACTCGACAGGCGAAGCCTCGCCGTCCTTGAGGAGTTGCTCCAGCTTCGGCTCATCATCTCCGAAAAGAAGGACCGCCCCCCTTTTAAAGTCTTCAGCAATGCCTCTCTCCTGACCCTTGCAAAAGACAAACCCCTCACCCCCGGACGCCTTAAGGCGTGTGGAGCCCTCTCTCCGAGACAGGCTTCCACCCATGGCAATCAGGTGCTGGAGGCGGTGGAAAAGGGAGTCGGCCTGCCAGAAGAAGAGATGCCCCAGTACCCCAGACGCAAACGTCCCAGCTTCAAGCCCGACGTCCCCAAGCGCATGGATGCCATCAAGGGATACCGGGATACCGTGGCAGACACCCTGGAGTTGGACCCACCCATTCTCATCAACAAAGCCCTGATGACGGCCATTGCCGCAAGCAACCCAGGGACCGTGGACCAACTTTACACCATCGGCGGCCTGCGCCAGTGGCAGATCAGCACCCTGGGTGAAGGCATCATCAATGCCCTGCACCCGGCATCATAAAGACCCGATATTGTCGCTGCGGGAACCCTGACAACCACACCTGAAACCGTCACCCACACGACCCGATCACAGGGCGGTGCCTGGCACCGCCCCTCCAAGAGGTACCCCATGGAACAACGTATCTCCTTCACGTCCGAAGGAATCACCCTTGAAGGCATGCTCGAAAACCCTGGCGCAAAGCGCGGGGTTGTTATCACCCACCCGCACCCCCTCTACGGTGGCGACATGGACAACCCTGTGGTCCTTGCCATCACCGAAAGCTACCGAAAAGCAGGATTTGCTACCTTGAGGTTCAATTTCCGCGGCGCCGGTGGAAGCGATGGCCACTACGAAGAGGGCACGGGAGAGACCTGCGACCTCCTGGCTGCCATTAACCGCCTCAGATCCGAAGGCGTGGAAGAGGTCGTGTGCTCCGGATACTCCTTTGGAACCTGGATCTGCCTGACCGCCTCCCTCAAGCACCCTGTCACCACCGACGTGATGGTAGCCCCTCCGGTCACCTTCGTCGATTTTCTCGCAGCCCCATGCGACAGGGGGCCCAACCTTGTCATCGCCGGTACCAATGACAGCTTTGCTGACCTGGACACCCTGAAGGGCATGGTCCCCGTATGGAACCCCTCGGCAACGATTCATATCATCGAAAAGGCAGACCACTTCTTCTCCATCCACCTGGAAGAGGTAAGCCACACAATCGATACCTACCTCTCCAAGGATTGAATCAGCCCCAAAGCAAAGTGAGGGGCTAAGCCTTCCCTACAGGGCTTAACCCCTCCCCCATTTTCCCGGCAGCCAGCTCCAACACCAAAACACCGATCCAACCCCTCCCTTACGCACCAGCCACACATGTTCACTCACAAATCACATTTCTCGTTGACAAACACCGTTCACAACACCTACAACTAACGTAAGACACACCCATCCGTACACCCAACGGACA